>OLOM01000032.1_pt1 | contig 92026 bp, 76 predicted proteins | sample 1672531 | NCBI WGS metagenome assembly OLOM01 (sample SAMEA3136696, study PRJEB25190) | human gut metagenome | reverse complement strand
CTTCACTAACCATGACAAAATCATGATTAAGAAGTCACTTAGAGCATATATCACCCGCTGCCTGTTTGAAAATGCCATATTGCTGCGTAGCGAGGTCGGGTTCATACGGAACACCTTTTTCCTCGCATTCAGCTTTCACAGCTTCATCGAGTTTGCTGAACATGATATCAAGCCGCGAAATTGCATCAGGCTTCGACTCATCAACCTCGGCCAGAGCGAGCATCTTCTCAACATTTGCCCAGTTCTGGTCTTCAAGCGGGCATCTGTGGTAAAGGTACGCGCAAATCGCAGTAACTAGCGCCTTTTCAGAATCTGTCCAGAACGGGTCACCGCTGGAAGCGCCTTTCGGCTGCTTATTGAGAATAAAGGTATTGACCATTACCAGAAGGTCCTCATCTTCGTGCAGATACGCAAAGGAATTATAAGTATCTGAGAACTGCATCTCCATTGTATTAAAGACAAGTACCTTATAGCCGTTCTTTTTCAGCATATCACCGGTTGCTTCGAGCAGCTCTGCCTTGGGGTCCGTCACGACATAACTGGCGTTCATCTGACAAATATTGGGCTTGACCTCAAACCGAGACTTACCGGAGCCGGAACCACCGATAATCAGGATATTGTTATTGAGTTGTGTTTTGTTACCGTTCATGCTCAACCGTAGTCGCTGCGAAAGAATCATGTTGTCCGGTCCATCGCAAGTTGTCTTGCCAAACGGAGATGTATATTTCTTATTATAGTTCTTATAATCTGTGTTCCAGTGAGCACTGCCCGCCTCTTTGCCTTCCATATCATGCTTATTTGCCTGCGCTTCTGCGTAGTAGTACAGGCAAACTCCTGCAAACACCATACTGTACATTCCAATCGCATTCAGGTCAAACTTGATATTGAAAGGCTGCTTCGTAATATGTTCAGACAGCAACTTCAACGCTGCCATATAATCATTTCCCGGCATCTCTGCCATGATTGCCGAGTAGTGTAAAACAAAGAACAGCAAAACCAGATACACCAATACTACCATAATGAGCTTGGAGCTATTTTTCTGTTTGGGTTGCATGTGAATCACCTACCTCTCGTCCACACGCGTTACAGCACTTCAAGCTCAACCGGCTCAAGGGATACTTTCTCCTCACTCGGCATGGACTCTTCACGCTCCGGCTCAGTGGTCAGTTCCTCACTCGGCTGTTCGTCGACCAACTCATGCGCATTGATTTCCTCTTCAACTACCAGCTTCTTATTATATAAGTAAGCAGCAGCCTCTGCAGCATGTCCAGTTTCTTTTTCAAAACCGTCATTGATGAACTCGGCTTTGAAAGTATCGTTGTATTTGGATACCGTATTCTCTTTCGGGCTGGACTCATCCAAGCCGTATGCTTTATCGATGTTCACCTTGCGGTTCATCACTTCCCAAGCCTGACGCTCTTTTTCATCGAGGTCCTGAGCAACGCCGTCCGCAGCAGACAACCCGGTGGGAATCACCTCCTGTCGTGCGGAGATGATTGCCAGACGCTGACGAGATGCCCATTCATCCGCTTCAAGCATGACCGGCTCTTTCATATTTGCCATCGCGGTTACGGCTTTTTCGTAGGCATCTGCATCGGAGCGAGAAATCGTGGTAAGGCTCTTGTTGTCTTTGTACACTTCGATTTCGTTGACCGTGACATGCACAAAGCTCGTGGGCTCCTGTTTTGACGCAATGTAGAATTCCTTCGCTGCATCCTCACAGAGTTCATGATTGAAGTGGTTTCGACCAGCAATTCGGTATTCGATTTGCTCACGCTCCAGCGGGCCGCGCTCGGTATCGGATAGCTGCCATGCCATCTTCTTCAATACCTCATCCAGCTTTGCCTTATCGTTGAACAGAATCTTGCACTCATTGCCATCATTGATAGCTTCTGCTGCATACTGGAAGTTGTTTTCTGCTGCATAGTGCCGAATCAGTTCAAGTTCGACCAGACTGATGCCACTCACAGAGAAAACTCCCCTACCGGCATACTTTTCCTCGAAGCGCTCAGGAGTCATCTCGGTTTCAAGGGCTCTCCCCTCTTCAAACGCCTTGATAGACCGTTCTACCTTTTCAGCATCCGTTGCACGATAGCATACAGTGTAGAAGTCTTTTCCGAGAGTCGTAATCGTCATAAACGGAACATCCCGCTTCTTGCACTCACGCGCAAAATCAAGGTAGTCCTTGATGCTCACATTGAGTGAGGACATCTGACCTCCCTTTTTCATGTAGTTTCTGAATTCTTCATTCACACCGTAGCTTTCCATCAGTTTCAACTTCTCGGCCTCGCGCTGGGCGCTCTGGATTTTGCCAGCAATGAGCCCTGCGCCATGCTCCAATGCATCATTCAGCAGATGGAGCAGCTTGTGGGAGACCATGTTCATCTTGCGTTGCCCATCTTGGACAACCGCATCACCATTTAACGGCATATCTATCACCTACCTTTGATAAAGAAAAAAGAGTGCCCCAGATATTCGCTCTGGATACCTGATTCACTCGTTCCATCGGCAGTATTCTGCCTTACTTTTATTATAAATCCGTTGGTCACGCCCTGTCAAGTTCGTTTAATACATATTGTTTTGTATTTACTTTTATTATTTGCCTGACTTCGTGAGGCAATCATAACTCTTTACCTGACTTTCGAGTCACATTTCACTTGTTTGCTGATAGTGCTTAATGCAACCTATTTTAACATGTCACTCTGTTTTCGTATCTTGTTTTTCTTGCCACTCATTTTCTTTTAATGCAACTTATTTCAACATATCATCCTTGATTTGACACCTATTTAAGACTTTGTCTACGCGTTTTTCTCCTTCGGCAGGGTTCTTAATGCAACTTATTTTACACATGGTTATAATAATAGAGGTGGTTGCATTGCGTTGCCCCGTTTTTTGAAGAACCAGAAGCAGCGGAACGATTTTTCTGGTCTTCTCATAGTCGCTCAAAAGTATGCGAAGAGCGTAGCTCTGAGCTGAGCCTAAAGCATCTCTTAGTCAGTGATGGTCTATGTATGTGCCTTCCAATCTAAGTATGCGACAAACGAAGTTTGGAGCTGAGTCTTTCCTTTGAAGGGTAGTAATCGGGTAGTAATCTATTGTTTCGCTCTATTGACCGAAGAAGTATGCGAAGAGCGGCAACTCTGAGCTGAGTTGCTATTGCAAGCGTTCGTGGCTTCCGTAAGTGGGTGCTTTTTCGTTCTGGATGAAACACTGCACTGACGGTAAGTAGCTTCTGTACGGCTTAACTGCTGCTATAGGGTAGGTTCTCTTATTCCGTTGGAATGAACATAGTGGTTTGCATTAACTACCATTTCTATGCGAAGAGCTTTGCTCTGAGCTAAACCTTACTATTGTTAGCAACTACTGCTTTATATGAATGCCTTTATTTCATAAGTGTATGCGACAAACGAAGTTTGGAGCTGAGTCTATCTCTTAATCAAGTATCAGAAATTTAAGTCCTTCTACTTTTACAATGCTTTCTTTATGCGAAGAGCGTTTAGCTCTGAGCTCAATCTATGAGTTATATGGTTTTCCCTATGGATTAAGAGTCGTCTAATATTAAGTGTGCGACAAACAGAGTTTGGAGCTATACCTCACATTGAATTGAATGAGGAGTTATTTCTCATTTGTTTCAATGCGTTCGATGCTTTTCATTTAAGAGTATCTGTAGCGCATGAATGCTCTCGCGTACTATGGGTCTGTAATCAAGGTAAACATCGTGGATTTCATACTGGTTCAGTGCCGTGTGCAGTTTTATACTACCGCAGTTTCCACCTTTATCAGAACTCATCTTTATTTATGCAATAACATAGTGTAGAGCGTCTCGAACATGCCTTTGCATTGCAATTACTTTACGGTGCAGCACTCCCCTTCCCCATTGATGGATTCTTCCAGAACAAAAGAACTTGGCGGAGGCCTCAAACTGTTGATGGAGGCTGCAGTACCCCTTGCCATTTTCTTTCAAAGCACCTATACATTTTCTCTATGACTATGCCTAAAAAGTTCACTCATATGCAGAACCGCTTTCCAATCATGAGATTTTTTCACCGAAAAAATCAAACAGAGTAGAATTTCAAGAGGTTTCATTTCTGCAGCGTTTCTTTTGTTCTGGTTGCCACATATATTCTTAACTTCCATGAGTTTTTTACAGGGGAAAAAATCAAAGTGGGTAAAAAATAGCGGTACATTTCAAAAACTCATTTCATCGTGCTTTTTGAAAGGTTGGTGCTTTTTGCTCGTTTTTTCTATTCATGAGATTTTTTCAGGTGAAAATCTCGTGCAGGGTAAATTCTTGGTGACATTATTTTAAAAAAGAGGAGTTTTGTACGCTACATCTGACAATTCGAAAAGGCATCCTGTATATTTATGTCGTTATAGTACAATATGTATACTTCGATTTAACTTTGTGTGAGTACTTCCTCCCATGTTTTCCCCTACTTTTAGAATTGCTTGCTTTATGGGTATTCTTTTCGAGGCTGTACCCATATGTTCTGTGGTTGTTATTCAGAGCACATTTTCTGCTGCTCTACAAATAATTTTGCCCACTTTTCTACTCTTACAGCAGAAATAATCTCATGTGCGCGAGTAGATTTACTCTCTTTGTTTGTTTATTTTTAACGCTATATCGTACTATAAATTTCACCGTCGCTGCGATGAAAAAAACTCATAGTTCGCTGTTAGGCATTTGGCGGGCATGTGTGAAGTTTTCTTACTTTACAATGATGTTGATACCTTCCTACTTCTTATACGCATTGTTATTTCCAGCACATTTTATACAAATATGATTGATTTTCGAGTAAAATGAGATTTCTATCTCCCTAATAGGGTAAAAAAATTAGCTGCATATCTGGCGCAGCCTAAATACAAAGACCGATAAATTACTACCATCAGGATGCAAAGGAGCTTTTTCAATTATTGCCTGTATGACGAGAGTTTGACCAGAAGGAGCAGTCAAACCCAAACTATGAGATTTTTTCATGGTAAAATTGCAATGAGGGTAAAAAATACACATCTAGCAAAACAGCGGTCCCCCTTCCCTGCGTCTCAAAATTTGAAGTCTGATTGATGATTTGTTTTGCAAAAAGAGAATTTTCTCAATTAAACTCTCAAGTGAAAGGGTTCCAGCAACGGCGTAGTCCACAAAATTTTCTACCTCTTTTTTTACTATGAGATTTTTTCCTGCGAAAAGTGAGATACTTTCAGGGGGAAAAGGGTAGTTTTTCTTGAAAATATCTCATTGTTTGCATGTATTTCTCTCCTTTGTCGGTTGAATTACTCTCATGGCACACAGGAATTTCCCTCCTTGGTAGCCTGAAAAAATCTCATGTTCTTCTATATAAAATAAATAGATAAAGATAAATAAATAAATTTTATAATTTTGGGTAAAAAACGAAAATAAAGAGCCATAAAAATCTCATAGTAATTTATTGTTAGAAGTCGCTGTTTGTTGACTTTAGAACTCAGATACGGTATCATAGATACAGTAAAATGTCTGTAGTGTACCCGTTTGGAAATAACGGTAAGAAAGGAAAACCGACAGCATGTAAATGCTACGGTGTAACGCCGATTATGAGAAAGAAGAAACCGATAAACGAAGAAAACACCGAAGCTGTCGTCGGCGAAGTCCTTACAGACGAAGAGGCCAAGGAAATGAAATCCGCCATTGAAAAGCGTGAGTTGATGCCTTATGGCATGGGCCAGACCGTTACGAAAAGTAACGAGTTAATACAGCGGACAAAGTATTCCCTCCCCCGGACTGAGCAAAAGCTTCTCTTCCTGTTGATGAGCAAAATCGACCAAAAGCACGATTTAGATGCTTCAAAGTCTTACAGCATCTCTTTTCAAGAATTTGCAAAACTTACAGGCGTTAAGATGCTGGATAAGTCATATTCACGCTATCTGAAGGAAACTGTTGAGAACCTTGGTACGCGTTCTTTTTGGGTAAAGGACGAAGGCGATGGTCAAGTTTATACACAGGTCTTTTGGCTGGATAGAGGCACAAAAATCGACCTTGAAAAACGAGAAGTCCGAATGAAGTTTAATCCTGACATATGGAAAGACATTGCTCAGTTGACAAGCAATTATACGAGTTATAATATTGATTACTTACTTATGATGCGCTCTACATACTCGATGCGTATCTATGAGATTATTCTTTCCTACGATAATGGTAATCGCAATTATGGTTACAATAATGGTCTGGTATTTGAGCCTGTAAACGATGGGATGCGAAAAAAGTTTCATGACCAGCCTGATTTCTCCGTTTTAGTTGAAAAGAATAAAGATAATAAAGAATTATTGGAATTTATCGCTAAGATGTCGGACCTTTCAGGATTTAAGTATAAAAAGTTCGATATGGATGAATTCAAGGGGCTACTTTCCGCACCTCGTAAGGAGGAAAGGAAAAATAACAGCAAAAAGAAAGAGGACGAGAAGTATAATAGGGAGAAACCTCTTTCTGAAAAATATAAGTCTTACGGCGAATTCCAGCGCAATATTCTTGCTCCTGTAAAAGAAGAAATTAACTTGCTGACAGATATTTGGTTTGACTATGTTCCAGTACGAGAAAAGGGCGAGCGAAAATACAAATACCTCTATATCTTCATCAAGTATAAGAGCAAAGAAGAGATGGAGTTTGTTCGGGCTAAGCACGATGCACAGATGCCTGATACGGAAGTTATTCCAAAAACAAAAGGTCGTGCTAAGAAAGCAAAAGCAGAGCCCGATGAGGAAAAACAACTTCAACAGCAAGAAAGAGCACTCCCTACCTTCCCCGAAAATGTGTGCTCCGAAGAGTGGCGTAAGAAGTGGCGTTCGCTGATTGGCATTATCAAAGGTATGGCAGAGTATGTGACCTATGAAGACAAGCTGACAGCAGAAGAAAAGAACTCTCTGAATGACATTTTTACTTACACTTCGAAAATCCTTACGAACGAAAAGCGCCGCGATGAAGCGGAGGATATGTTGGAATGCCTGAAACGGATTAGTGCTGATAACGATGGGCTTGGTGCGTGGGCTCTTGGCTTATGCGAAAAGCTAATTGCAATTCGTGGAAAAGCTGGAGAAAAGAAATCCGCACAGTATTATAGAACGGTTGTATATAACGAAACGACCGAGAACTCTGCGGGCTTGATAGCTGAGGGACAAGAAAAATGGAACAAAATATCCCCAGAAAGAGTTGTAAAGTCTGGTTTCAAATTTGATATGTCGGTGTTTGATGAAAACTAAATAATATCAAGCGGGAGCTTACCAGAAATGGTGAGCTCTTTTTTATTAGTAATCGTACCTAACAGAAGGATAGTAAATTCGCCAGAAAAAACGCTACCAATATCGGAAGCCCTATAGCAACAAGACCCGTAGTACCAAGAAAGGGGAAAGTCAGAAAACGAGAGTCAATGTCAGTGTCAGAAAAGGAAAACAGAAGTGTGCAGCGTATACATCAGCAGCAACAAGACTCACAAGTCCAATACAATGTACTATCAAAAATGGAACCGTGAAAAAAGGTTGACATTGACCTTTAGTGTGGTATAATAATTACAATAACAGCAACAAGAACCGTAGTACCAAATCAAGTAAAACATTCATTGCAAAAGCAATATCCTACAATCCAACAAAATACTAATATAATGAGGTGCTACTATGAACTTGTATCAAGTGCTGAACTCTCGAACCGAACTCGATTGCCCTGCTATCATCGGCGATGTGGAGATGCCAGCGGATGTCTGTTGGGACGAAAATGCAAGAGTCACACAAGAAGGCTATCTGGCGTTTCGCTCTCTGATGGACTGCGAAGTGGTCTACGATGAGGACAAGAATTATCTCGACATCCCGGATGGAAACCCCACCGAAGGAGAACGCTTCGTCTATGCTCTTGCCGGTTATGTAGATGGTAAGTATTACCGCACCTGGTTCTCCGAATATGGCAAGAATGCACCGTGCGAATGTAGTCACTGTGACCGTGGCGGCTGTATTCACCGAGAAGCCTTTCACCGTCTGCTGAAAAGCGTTGGTGGCTTGGAGCTTTGTCCAATGTTTGATGAGACCGATGAATAAAGGAGAACAGATAATGGATATACTGATTACGCCGGTTCTCGGTCAAGTCTACCACAATCGGAATGGTTTTGATTACCGTTGCGAGGGTTATATGGATGGAGTATCCAAAATGGTTCGTTTAAACGATGGCTGGACGCTCATGGCTCACAGCCTGTATCAGGAGGATGACGGTAATGTTTACTGGGAATATTCAACCGGTGGGCATTGGAAGAACAGTTATGGTAACTGAAACATAGGTTCCGATTACAGATGCTCGGCAATACCGTCTCTATGACGGGTATGTCACCAACTGTCTTATTGGTATGTGTAAGAATCCTGACGCGATGTGTGACGCTCTCAATGCAGCCACCGTGGGAAGCGGTGAATATGCAATTTCGTTAAATGAAGTATGTGGTGGACACCTAGAATCAAAGGTTTGGATATGCAGCCAAAACAGAGATGTGTTGAACAAGGTTTATCAGCAAATAAAGTTTGGCAATCTTCAAACTGCGAACGCCATCCTCAAATATGTGGGGCATCAAGGCAAGGAGTTTGTCATCGATAAGAGCTATTCGTGGCGGCGAGAGCACAATGATTGGAAAGGCCATGGTGACTGTTAAACCAAAGTCATACATAAGAAATATTCAGGGGTGCATATCAAGAGAATGCATCCCTATATTTTAACGAATATAAACAATAACAAGAACTACGAGTCCTAAATAGTGCGAGAAATATTGAAAATCCGTTGACATTGATTTTAATAGTAGTATAATTAAATCAATGAATAGCAACAGGAACCACGAGTCCAACTCAGCACAGTAAATCAATACCATACAGAAACGAGGAACGAGCCAATGGCTGCAACAGTAATCACAATTGCAATCGAGAAAGGCGGCACGGGCAAAACCGTAACAGCTTCTAATCTTGCCTATCTGATGGGCGACGAGGGCAAAAAGGTCCTTTGCGTTGACACGGACCCGCAAGGTAACTTGACAACAGCTCTGAGTGCAGAGCAGATTTCTAGCCCGCTTTTTAAGGGCAAAGGTCTGTACAACTTGCTGGACGCGTTCAAGTACAGAACGATAGATGAGTTTATCATGGAGACGAACTATGAGAATGTCGATATGATTCCCTGCAATGCCGAAACCCCGCGTATCAATAAGCGTATTGACGATTTGATTGAGGATGCAGAGACAGCAGACGACGACGATGAGAGGAAAAATGCTTCGCATGATGGCAAAGGCTATGGGTTCCTCGAATATTTTCTGAATCAGGTAAAGGACAAGTACGACTATATCATTATTGATACTCAGCCTACACGCGATGCAATTCTTTTGATGAATGCGTTGGCGGCTTCTGATTTCGTACTTATTCCGATGATTGCGGATTCGAATGCAGAACAATCTGCATTTAGAACTTTTTCGGTCTGCAATATTCTGAAAAATAGCGATGAGTATCATCTGAAGGGGGCAGGAGTTTTTGTTTCTAATTTCGACAAGAACTCTGCCGTGGGTCGTCTTATTAAGGAACAGTGCGAAAGAAAATTAGGCGATTCTTTGTTTAAGACAGTTGTACCTAGCAGTCGCAGCGTAAGTATGTCTGTGACGAAGCACTTGCCTGTATGCTACACTGCAAAAACGCAGCCTGTTGCTAAGGCATTCGTGAACCTTTATAGCGAGTTGAAAACGCGTATTGCCGAGTTGGAGGAGAACTAAAATGGGATTAAAGAAGACAAAGGCAACCATTATGGACGCGTCTATGGACATCGAAGAGACTTACAATTTCGATAGTGGTGAGCATGTTGTAAAGTTGAACAAAAAGCAGCGCACGATTGCTTGGGAAAGCAAGGACATTGCTCTGCAGGATATTCGAGTAAACCCTGATAATAAAATCTTCACGGAAGATGATACCGAGGAAGAAATTGAAAAGCTGGCGCAGGACATCAAACGAAACGGCTTACTTCATAACCTTGTTGTGTTCCCGCAAGTTGAAGGCAAAAAGACAGTGTATATGTTATTGTCTGGTGAACGGCGCTATAAGGCTCTAAATTATCTGCAAAAAAAGGGTGATGCTGTATGGAATACAGCAAAATCTTGCCGAGTGATTACAACACCGCTGTCCGAAAACGAGAAGAAGGTACTTCTATATTCGGCTAACTTACAGGTTCGTGGCGGTTTTGCAAATGAGAAGATTCGCCGTAAGGCGATTACAGAGTATATCGCTTGCTTACAGAAAGAACCATTCAACCTTACTGAAGCGGATGCAAAGAAAGCGTTGAAAGAGGTCGCTGCACAATCAACATCCAAAAAGCAGATTGAGCGAGATATTAGACTGGAAAAGGAATTCAATCCGACACTTCTGAAACTACTTGATGACAAATTCTTGATGCGTGTCGAGTGCGAAAGCTATATCAAACTTGACAATGACAAGCAGCAGGTAGTTGCAGACAAAATGAGCGCTCTGGCGGCTGTTGATTGCAGTGGGGATGAAGCCTTGATGCAGTTCCGGAGCGATATCCATAAAGACTACATGGAATCTGTTACTGCTGCGCTTAGAGCAGAGACTGAAGACTATCTCAATAGTATGTTTAAGGACATCAATGAGACCTTCGATGAGTCTTTTGCTCAGTTGCAACAGACTGTAGCAAAGCACAAGGAAGCAATTGCTACTGGCAATACAGAAGAAGCTAAAAAAATCGAGGATGCTGTTGAAGAAGAGCAGCAGGAAAAGAATGTTGCTAGAAGAGAAAGAAAACAGCAGACCAGCGGTGTAACCTTCGCGGAAAAGACGCTGAAACCTATCTCTGTAAAGATTGAGCGTAAAATGGAGAGTGATGGTTATAGGCGGAAGGTTGCCAAATGGACCCCTGAAATGCGTGCCAAGGAAATCGAGTATCTTGACGATTTGATTGAAAAGGCACAAAGCATGAAAAAAATGGTCGAAACCGCCGAATAAGGCAAAAGGAGTCAAATGAATCTGAGATTTACTTCGCCGGAGCACAGACAGTATTTCGCAGAAATGGTCAGTGGAGACAAGCCGACAGATGCTATATACTATCTGCTCGGCGCGGATGAAACCCTACGCAACCATATTTCTGATGTGCTTGTTGATGGAGAACTGCGAAAGAATGCTCTTAGAGATAGTTGGCAGACACCAACAAGCAAGAAGTATTATGCGCTGGCGTTGAATCTCTTATATGATTTGACATACCCGGAAGCTGAGCCCGCAAGACTGTGGGCAGACACTAGCGATGAGGTTGCAGAAGTCTTATTTGAGGCTATTGATATTCATCGCGGTGGAGGCGGATACGACCAAAATCTGGTCTTTTGTAACTGGCTCGACGACTAAAACTCAGTTGGTGATGAGTGTGAATGAAGATAAAATCAAAGTCAACATCCGTGTAGGCAAGCGGCTCAAAGACCTGCTGGAGGAAGAGGCTGCTGTCGAGGACCTGCGTATCGGAACAATGGCAAACATCCTTGTAAAAGAGGAGCTCGAAAAGGCAATGGCCGTAGGAGTTCAGAACTGCTATACTGTTGACGGAAAAGATTATTGTGTAATGAAAGAGCCCATAGACACCTATCCGGAAGATTTTTATGTGTTCCCAAATCAGAAAAAGGTAGACGGCTTTCTGCGGACAAAGCCCAGCGATGAAAATTACCCGCAAATTTCGTTCTACTTTACTCCGGAGCAAATGGATGTCATGGAGCAGCTTGTAAAAAAGCAAGGTGTTCGGTACACAGTGCGTAATGGTGTTGTTAAATCGTATCGATACATTGTCGTAGGGCTGCTTTTGAACCATCCGCTGTGTAAGGAACTGAACGCTGCAGCAAACGGATAACAGGTTCTCTGTAAAGGAACTGCCATAATGAAGAAGCAAGTCGTATTCGGAACTACGCTTGCGACATTGGCACTTTGCTTAACTGCCTGTGGCGAAAAAATCACAGGAGTGACGCTGCCGACAACAATGACTGTTGGGCAGGGAAGTACCGAGGAAGTATCTGCCGAGTATTTGACCTCTCAGGCACTCTCAGACGAGAAATTACAAAAGGCAATAACGGATGAGGGTATGACTTGGACGAGCTCAGACGACGCCGTAGCCGCCGTAGACGAAGACGGTCAGATTACGGGCGTTTCACCCGGCACAGCGACGATTACGGTTTCGAGCGCTGATGGGAAGGTGACTGGAAGCTCAGAGGTCAGGGTAGTAATCACACCGACCGGTGTTGATGCTCCTGAAACGCTGGAACTCGTCATCAGTGGAGAGGATGAAATGCTCCTTGATGCCAAGATGACTCCAGAGGCGGATACGGGCGCGTCTCTTGCGTTTGGAAACTCAGGCGATGCCGTGGTCGCTGTAGACGAAACAGGCACTCTGAGGGCTGTCTCTGACGGCGGCAGCGTAATTGCCACAACTGTGGTGCCGGATGTCTTTACCGAAACGGCTGAATCTGCTGAATCTAGTTTTGTTCGGATGCCGATGAACCTATCCGTCAAAACGAAAGTCACGGTTGTCACAGAACCCAAGGCGATTACGCTTGCCGTATCCGATGAGGGGACTAATATTGGAAGACATCGCCGGTTCGGATGTGAAGAGTTTGAGAGCAAATCGGGATGCGAAGTTCTACCATGTCGTTCAGCCGCTTTTCAAGGCCAAACTCCGGAACCTCTGCGCAAATCTCGAAGATGCCGCTGCTCTTAATAATGCTTACACCAATGTTTCCAAGATGGAAGCGGCGTTAAAAAGCTGCAAGGGAGTCGAGGTCATTGCAAAATTTACAGACAATGTCAGAGACATAATCGACAACGAATATCAGAGTTTAATCGCACGGTTCATTACTCTGATTGATGGAAAACGGCTCTACACAAGGCAAACAAACCAGTTTTGCAATTACAAAGCGTATATTACAACTTGAAAATTACAAATCGTACCACGATATATAAAGATGTGAGTAGAAGTCAAGCAGTAAATTCACGAAGCGAAGTAGTTCAGATAGACGCAAGAGTAAGTGTTGGAGGATATATCGATGAGTACTTTTTATGATTTGCTTTGTTGGGGTCGTCCCTTTAAGTGCGCTGTTTATGTTGATGACAAAATCTTGGGTGTACCACTTGTGTGGAATACGGACATCAAGGTCGGACCAGTCGCGTACAGATACTATGAGTATCTTATGAGGGCTTCTGCAAGATACGACTCACAACAGGATGCCATCTTCCTCAAATTTTGCTATGGTCCGCAGATGCCGCTGGAGTTTTTGAACACTATTCTGTATCGTGATATGCCGGAGAAAGAGTTCAATATTTGGTTCCCGAAGATGAACCAATTGGCAGCATGTGACTGCGAGCACTGCAACTATGTAAAGTGCTTTTGCAGGAATGAAGTGACGCGCTTTCCGAGCAAAGTACATGGAATGAATATGTGTGAGTTGCTATATGCGTGAGCGGGGGAGGGGACTATGAACAAACGCGTTTATGAGTTCGGCGTTCGTGAGAACATCTGGGAGAGAGGTCAACCGATGTATTTGCCTTCACTCAAGCTCTATGTGAAAAGCTGCGTGGCGTTTTCTCATCCTGTTCCAAAGTATGTCCTTGACTATCTATTGCACGAAGAATAACATACCCAAATTTTCAATTTGAAAAATGGCAAAAAAAAATAACCCGTAAGTGGTAGCTGCACACTACCTGCTTACGGGTTTTCTCTTTGTGTACAAAGCACAAGAGCCGCTCCTTTTTTATGTCGTGTCTAGTTTTCGGATTCGTTAATCTTGGCACGGAGCCAAACAATGTAATGAGCTCCCTGTCCAAGGGTGATTGTCATATGAGAACCGATGGGAACCTGCCGCATATCGAGGGTACTTTGCAGAGGTTTGAAGCGGCGCTCCGGGTGTACGGTCAGAATGATTTTTGCGTTGCCGAGTCGCACATCGTCAAGTTCAAAGTAGCAACTGATATTGCCGTTCTTAGAGTAGACTTTTTCGAGGAGAAGTGCATGGATTGGACGGTTAAAGTCCTCTTTCTTCATATTGAGGCTGCTTGGAAAAGTGTATTCCCGATACTGAATGGGGCTCTTGCTGCGTTCACTCTGAAGAAGAACGCGGGTCGGGGAGCCCTCTGTGTTTACTGTCATAGAATCACGCTCTCTTTCATTTATCTGAATCAGACAATAAATAAGAAGCCTTAACAGCTTCTATAAAAATTATATCTCTCGCATATAGCGGTGTCAAACCGTTTTCAAGATATTGTCTTGGATATAATCGAATGCGGGAAGGAACCTCTTTCCGTTGCTGAATGAAGGGATAGCTATGAATTATGTGCGATAGGGACCGTAAAGCGCGTATACTATACCCTAAGTGGGCTTTAGTGTATAGTAAGTGGCGGATACTATACCCTAAACGCGTTATAGTGCCCCTAAGTGCGGCTTTAGGGACCGTAAAACGCTTATACTGTACACTAAACACCCTATACTATACCGTATAGCCGCGATACTGTACCCTAAGTGCGCTTTACAGTATAGTAAACCGCCTATACTAGACCGTATGTGCGTCATAGTGTACCCTAAGTGCGTTATAGTACCCTAATAAGCACAAAATTGCTCTACGATGTGCAATACCTGATGGCGAGAGGCGAGATTCTTTCTAAGCCAAATCAAAGGCGATTCAGGTACATGGAGGGGAGAGGAAAGGACCCTTGATAGCGGCAGCATTGAGAGAGGCAGTGCCCGTGGAATGGTGGAGTCTAAGCCGATTCTAAGGTAATTCGTCAGCCGATTCTTCTGCTGGTGAACGCGTCTGCCACGCTGAAAAGGGTAGGGGAAGGGAGTGCTTCACGCCTTGCACAGTTGAATATAAAACAATATTGACACGACTAAGCGGCGGATTTATAATAGAAAAAGAAGGGGTTCTGACGATGTAAAACAAGCAACGCCAGCGTATATACGCTGACTGCTTGCAGAGGGCTCCGCCCCCTGACCCCTGATGAGCCGTTCAGGTCCTGCGGACCCCTCGCGACTCAAAATGTCCCACCTGCGGTGGGAACCCCTGCTCGCTACGCTCGTTCAAAGCGCGGCTGCTTTTACTCAGAGTTATCCCGAAAGGAGCGACGGCAATGTTCTATTACATTTCAGATATCCATACAGAGCACAAAATCGACTTCGAAGAACTGCCAGAGGTCATGCCGGAAGAGGCGTTCGGTAAAATCATCGCAGGTATCGTAGATGAAATCTTTGAATCCACGATACCTCACAACGAGGACGATTACCTCTTTGTTATGGGCGACACCTGCGAGAGCACTCACATCGGCAAGCTCTTCTACGGTCGGCTGATACAACTCTGGAAGCCTGACCATATCATTGTCACACTCGGCAACCATGAGCTTTGGACCGCTGACCAGCAGTGGACAGATGAAGACGAGAAAATCAAGCCAAATTTGAAAGCCATCATTGCGGCTTGGCGTAAGGTTTTTAATGAACTTGGCATTGTCTTCCTTCAGAACGAAACCTATGACCTTCCGTGTGAGAACGCTGTTGTTCTCGGTGGTCTCGGTTTCTCCGGTCAGAACGATTACTTCAACGCCTGTACCGGCATGTATCTGAGAGTATTGACCACTAGAAGGCAGGAGCAAATCCAGAGCAACATCTTCGATAGACTCTATAAGGAGACCGTGAAACGATGCGAGGCCGAGGGCAAGAACCTGATAGTGCTCACTCACAATCCTTGGCGTGATTGGCATAACGGGAACATCGAAGAAGAGCCTGTATCTGTGGCAGTTGCTTATTTCTCCGGGCATACTCATCAGAATAGACGCAGCCGTTATGAAGGTGTGGCAGGTAAGAAGTGGTTCTATGCGGACAGTCAGATTGGCTACCCAACCTGCAGCTACTACAATGTGAAGATGACATACATCTGAGGAGAACTATCATGGAAGATGAAACGAAAGTCCGAACTCAGATGTGCCTGAAGATGACGAAAGAGCAGGAGAGACTAATTCAAGATAAAGCTGCGGAGCTTGGTATGAACAAAACACAGTATGTGTTGCAATGCGTAGAAAACCAACCGGCAATTCCGGAATTTGTCTGGGAGTCAGATGACCTCTCTGAAATCATAGATACTCTTTCAGATGTGCGAGAGCATATTCAGAGTTTGTCAGGAGGCATCACGATGATTGGCAGCGTGACGCAGAAAGATATAGACAAGCTAACAGCCATGAATCAGGAGATGAATAGGCAGTATCTGAGCCTCGTTGAGAAGTATACGACCCAGAGAAAGCAGGTAACAAAAACGGCACGACGACTGGTTCGTGAATGGAAAAAATCTGAAAAAGCAACGCAGAATAAAACTCTCAATAGAAATACTGAGAGACTAACTATTAAAAGTCAAGCCCCAAAATGAAAAAATCCGCCAACCGACCGTGGCCCCTGACAAACAGCATTCAAATGCTGGAATCAGCACAGCGAGGGCGACGGAGAGAACAGCAAAGCAAAGCCCAGCCAGCCCTCGCACAAACAGGATAGCATTTGAATGCTTCGGTTCGTCAAGGGTTCGCTGCGCCAGCTAAGTTGTTCTTGGGTTTAGCTCAGGCTCAGGAGAAAATCAAGCAGCTGCAAGATATGTTTTCCCAGATTTCTGCAAGGCATAAATCAGCCGAACAAGTTTCTTCATGGAATGGGACAGAGCAACATTGTAGTGTTTTCCTTCGGCACGTTTCTTGGCAAGGTATTCAGCAAAGACAGGATTCCAATGGCAAACGTATTTGGTTGCATTGTAAAGCGCATATCGCAGATAGCGTGAACCTCGTTTTTCCATGTGAGCATAGCAGTTTGTGAGTTTTCCTGACTGGTATGTAGATGGAGAGCAGCCAGCGTAAGCAAGAATTTTGTCAGGAGAACTGAAATTGGAGAAATCCCCGATTTCTGCAAGGATCACAGCAGCGGAGTTTACTCCCATGCCGGGAATCGAGAGAATTGGTGGATTGAGCTCATCTATGATTTTCTGAATAGAATCTTCGATTTCGTTAATCTCAGAGGTGAGTTCCTGAATGAGTTTAATGGTATGCTTCAATTCCAGAGATTTGGCAGGCATGACAGAGCCAATAGAAGCTCTGGCTGTCTCTCGAATCAGGGTGGCTTTTTCTTTTCCGTAATGCCCCTTAGATGCTGTCACAAGAAGGTTTGTCAGCTTGGTGAGATGGACTTCTGAAATTTGCTTTGCACCGGGATATTCACTGAGAAGAGCATAGACAGAAGCACCGTGGAGAGAGGGAACGAGCTTTTCCAGCTCTGGAAACAGGATCGTAACCAGTCTGGACACCGACTGTTTCAACTTGGCTCTTTCACGAACTTTCTCAAATCGGTATCTTGTTAGTGACTTTAGCTCTTCGTTGTGGTATGCTATATCTGTGTAGGACTTGAGGTCTACATCGGACAATAGCATAGTTGCAATCGTTCTTGCATCCACACGATCGGTTTTAGTTTTGCGAAGGCTGAGACTCTTTCGGTACAGGTTGGTGTGCAAAGGGTTAATGACATAAGTTGGCAGACCGTTGTCAAGAAGAAATCCAAGAATGTTGTAACTGTAATGCCCGGTGGCCTCAAGTCCTACTTTTATTTTGTCTGACTTTTTGGTACAGTTTCGAATCGTTTGAAGCAGCTGCTTGAATCCATCCATGTTGTTGGGAATGGTAAAGCAGTCAGCACGAACCGTTCCATCTGAATCAAGAATACAACAGTCATGCTTATCCTTGGCAATGTCAATTCCAACACAAATCATTTTGATACCTCCGACGTATTTACTTCGATGCTGTTCAGGACCACAGACTTCTTTGCTCTTGTAACCTCGTTCTAAATAAACCGTCTGGCGGTATCTAACTGATTAACATTTCAACAAAGAAGCTGTGGTTGGAGCCTCCCGAAAACCGTCTTTGCGGTAGGTGATACATACCAATCCACAGCATCCTGAACTTATTGTAGCATTCCGCTGGAGAGCGGTCTATAAATACTACTTTTATATAATACGAGGTGATTGCTTGACAATATAGATTAAATGCAAGACAATACAAACATAATTAAAATGGAAAAGAAGGTGATGAAATATGCCATACACACGAGTTCATGCAATCAAGAAAACACTGGGGAAGAGTCTCGATTACATTAAGAATGAAGAAAAAACGACTTTTATTGGTGCGAAAGACGATTTGGCAGACGCAATGAAATACATCAGCAATCCCAACAAAACGAAGAACTTCTCGTTTGTAGAGGGGTGGCAATGTGACCCCACATTTGCAGAACACCAGTTTGAGGAGACAAGAGAAAAGTATCTGGCTGCTCATGGTGGCAAGGAACGAAACACAACCGGCAGTCCAACACTCGCCTTCCACCTGATACAGAGCTTCCCGCCTGAAATGCATGATGCCGCGCTTGTTCATCAATGCGGGATGGAGCTGGCCGAAAGGGTTGGCGGTGGGCAATACAAGGCTGTCGTGGCTACGCATGTAGAAGGGGCGCATTGCCTCCATAACCATATAGTCATGTGCGCTTACCCTGAAAATGAGCGAGGAGTCAAGTATCATCGTTCAGTTCAGGAATATCAGCGGGTAAAGGAACTGAGCGACAGTATCTGCGAACAATACGGAATCGAGTCCATCATCACAAATGAAGAAAAACAGCGTGGCGGCAGAGCGCCGAGCATCGGAGAACTCAGCGCCAAGAAGGCTGACAACTCTTGGAAACAGAAAATACGGAATGACTTCGAGAAGCTCTCAGATGTCTGTGATAACTGGGATGACTTCAAGAGCGCTCTTATCGCGAACGGCTACAAAATCGAGGAACACGACTCCTATGTGAAGTATCAGTCCCCATATAGTAAGCGTCCGGTTCGTGACCGAACCCTTGGTGAACTCTACACGAGGGACTATTTGCAAGCGCAGTGGAACCCGGAAGCAAAGAAGAAGTACGAGCAGAAGAAAGAGCAAAAGAAAAAGGCAGCGGCAGAAAAACTGAAAAACGAAAGCAAAAAATACGATGCAGAAGAACGAGCTCGATGGCGGGAGGCTGAAAGGCTTGCTGCTGCACAGAGCAAGGAGCATCGAATGAAAGCCGATGACCCTACATATAAAGTGGCTCGATTTGACGCAAACGGCAATCGACGGTCGAATGTTCAGATGCTCATTCTGGTAGCTATCAAAGTTATTCATACAGACAAAGACCTGTTTGAAGACCAAGCCGGTCTACAGAGGTATCCGTATTCACCGATTTATGCCCCCACGGATTGGAAGCTCCAAGCAATGCTCTCTGCTTCGAAGGATGCAACCGAGCTGGACATTAAGGATGTCTCAGACATCGCAGTCAAAGAAGAACAGCTTGGGAAAAAGCTGGCAACTGTTGGAACAGAAATCCGAAAGAAGAAAGCATACCTGAATCGAGTAGAGAATCTCTACGAAGCAATAGAGAAGTGGAAAGCAACTAAGGATAACATTGCTCAACTGGATGAACTGCCGAAAGAAGAAAAGGATGCGTTCAAGGAAGCCCACGATGCAGAAGTCAAAACCTATAATTCGGCGATGGCCGTTTTCAATAAATTCTCAGGGAAAAGGGCAACCACACCAATTATGGTCTGGGACTCGAACAAGAAAAAACGAGTGGTTTCAATTGACAACATCAACCATGTCCTTGGCAATATCAGTCAAACACGGCAGGAGCTAAACACTCTGCAAGACCAGCGAGGAGGTATTGCAAAAGAGTACGCAAAGGTTCGGCGTGTAAGCACGAGCCTGTCACTTGCTCAAAACGAGTTGTTTTGCCACGGACCTCAATATACGCCAGAAAAGTTGGAAGAAATCCATGCACGGGCAAAAGCCGAAGAAGAGAAAACCGTATCTCAGTACGAAGTTGTTCAAGAAGTCAGTGACAGCCAGATGGAAGAGTTCGTTGACGATATGCTGCATGGTGAGAGACAGCAATTCGATGGATTTGAAAAGAGACAGAAGAATCAAGAGCAGGGAAGGGAGAGATGAGCCATGTATGATTCTGAAAATGACAAGCTGAAAGCTATACCGGAGACCGAAGGCGCAGAACGGTCTACGCCTGATATAGATGTAGAGCTTGATGAACAAGAGCAGGAAGCAGGGGAGGGGAGTGAAGACACCCTCGAAGTTGAAATCGAAGATGACTCTGATGAAGAGCCTGACCTCGAAGAAGTGGAGCTTTACTCTCCGGACGACCCGCAATGGGAAGACCCGAAAGATGAGGCTGAAGAGGAGCCTAAAGAAGCGTCTGATGAGGAGGACAGGGGCTACTACAAGGATGTCCTTGAAAAGGACTGGGAAGAAGTCTTGGCGGCTCAAAAGGCAGCAGATGCAAAAGCTGCAAAGAAAGCCGAACTGAAAAAGAAACAGGACCAGCAGAGTAAAAAGCAGAAAGAAATCGACGACCGTGCCCGCCAGCAGAGAAAGTACCTTCTCGAAATCCAAGAGGCAGAGCGCCAGAATGAAGCAGTAAGGTTTCAGCAGGAATCCGAAGCACGCCAAAGGGAACAGGCAGAGCGAGATACCCAGTATCGAGAGGAAACCACAAAGGATGTTCCTGTACCGGGATATGCTCAGCCAAATTATAAGAATACAGCAACAAGAGCTATGAGTCCAGAACAGCAGTCGAATTCTGTACCTACGATTGTAGTTCCTATTCGACTGCCAAAGCATGACAACTGCCCCGCATCGGTTGAACCGCTAAAAACAGCAACAGATACATCCTATGAGGCTGGAGCATATAATCCTGATGCTGCTCACAATCAAGAGCCAGAACAGAAAACAGAGTATCAGCGACCTGTGAGCAGTGATACTTCAGGAACAACAGGCGATGAGTATGTCCGTCATCTTGCAAAGCAAGAAGAGCGGCGTAATCAAGAAATCCGCGAGCGGCATGAATCCGAGGCGCGTCATCGTGAAATCCAGCGCCACGAGGAATTCCTGAAAAACGCAGAGCAAATTCGTTCCCGTGAAGAGGCAATGCTTGGCAAGACGGTAAAGTCTGGTCACTTAGACTTGCATGAGGGAGCAGATAACCTTGTCGATGCTTTTGACCGTTCCGGGGCAAGCCCTATTTTAGAGTCACAGGGCACGGCAAATCCCGGTGGCTCAACTTACCAGAACGCGGCAGGAAGAAAAGGTGACAACACCCCAGAAAGTCCTAGAGCGGGAACGCATGTCGCTTACGAGTATTCGCCCAGTGGTTCTGTCAGACAAGAGGAACATCAGTACTCGAATGACCAGAGTATGAATTTCCAGCCTCCGCATCGTGCTCAGAACGAACGAGGAAAGCCGACTCTTGACAGTGGAGTCGCTCGCGCACAGTATACGCCGAACGGAGTTCAAATCAAATCCGAAGTTGCAGGTAAGTATCGCTGTAACACGCAGGACAAACAAGTCGTTTCGCCGTTTGCACCTGCTGCTGCAATCGTTGTTGGAATGAAGGGCAGGACTGATGGAGGCTCTTTTGTTGAGCAGGAACGGCGCAGAGAACGGAATACGCCATCTTTTTATGAAGCAGAGAAGCGGCGTGAACAGAAACTCTATGTGCAGCAGCATGGTCAACAGGTAGTGAGCCCGAACCCGACATTCGCCAGAGAGAGTACTACATCGCGAGTGCTTAATGGAAGAACAACTCAGAACTACGGATTTACGGCGCGGCGGCAGGATATCAAAGAGGCCGTAACGGAAGCTGCGTTAGCAAAGCGTACCGGAACATCAAAAGACCCGACAGTTCTCACGAATCATCTTGGCACGACCGCTAACGCAACGAAGCGGGACAGTGCAGGGCGTGGTAGCCTTGATAAGGCAGGAACCCAGACGGAGAAGCGAGGACAGGTTGGAATCAAGCGCACAGCAGATGCACTTTCAAAATCTGGCAATGCAGCTAAGTTTGACTACTATCGCTCACGGTATGGTGGTGTGACGGTCAATACGATAAAGAAAGCAGCGGCACTTCCGATTGCAGTTGTTCTGGCGACCGCAGAAGAAGGCATTCGTGATAGTGGTGGTGGCGCAGGTTTGAAGCTGCTCCATGACTCTAAGGATGTGGCGGCGATTGCCTACTACGCAATGCACAACAATGGAAACAAGTACATCCGCCAAGGAACAGACGGTGCATTCAAAACGGAACGAGCTTTGCGAAAAGCTGACAAAGCAAGTACCGATGCTTTGAAAATCTTGCGTCAGCGGCGTAATCAACTGATTGGCAGCATCAACCGTGAACTTCGTGTCTCCGGTAATATGGGCATTGCACTGCGCAGCATTGAGGATGTGGACAAGGTGCTTGCCCGTGCCGACATCTCGCTGGAAGCACGACAGAAACTCAAAGACCTGAAGCAGAACATGATTACGACTTTGAAGACCGGCACTTGGCTGGACCTCAATGCGAAAGAACTGAATGGTCGTATTGATTCTGCATCTTTGCAAAAACTTGGAGCAAGGAGTGTTGGAGAACTGAATGGGGAGAAGCTGAATAAGCTGATGACCAACATGAGAAAAGACAATGCTCGTGAGTTCAATGCCTTTAAGGATGCCCTTGGAAAAGATGCACTTGCCAAACTGCAAATCAAGAGCGTGAATGACTTGATTCGGGCAGCGCAGAGCGGAAAACTCCAAGAACTGATTCAGAACGGAAGAATTACCGGTGAGGCGAAGGAACTGGCAGAGAAGTTTCTCAAGAACTTTGAGACACGAGAACTCTTGAAAAAGCGCTCTCTTGTTATAAAAGGCAAACTCAACGCTCGTTTCCATAAAATGGCTGGAAGGATGCTTCGTCGTAAGCTCGTGACCAAGCTCACTCACGCCTTACATGACAATGACGAAGCTGGTTTCCATACAATGGCCGAAACGATGGAGACTGTCCGTAACACCCGTGATGCAGTTCGCTTAGCAAAGAGTGCCGGAAGTATGACGGTGAACACAGCGAAAGGGGCATACAATACCGGAAAGAAAGCTGTAGACCTGACTAAGAATGTGGCTAAGAAAGCCGATGCAGTTGGCCGCAAACTTGTAGACAAGCAAATCAACGGGATGCTTTCCGATAGATTCAAAACGAAACCTCAAATCAAGAAACCGATGAGCCCGCGACTCATCGACAAACAAGCGAAGATGAAGAAGCAAGCCGAAGCAGCTAAAAAAGCAGCGGCGGCAAGTCGTAAACTCAGTTTGAAAGTCGCAGACAAAACCAAGGCAGCAGCCGAGGGCATCAAGGGAGCACTGAAATCAGTTATAGCAGCGGGTCAAAAACTCGTCGCCGCGCTTGGAACAATGATTGGTGCGGTTGCATCTCTCGGAGCGCTGGCGATTGCCGGAGCAGTGATTCTGATTATCGTGATTGCTTTTGTCATTATATCGGTCTTTGCAACAGACGACGATGCAGATGTGCAGCGTATAGTCGATAAAATCAACACAGAACGCGACGAGGTTGTTTTGGACAGCATCTATGACAGCTTCCGTGGCGAGACTGACCTGTTTGGTCATCCGTATGGATTTACCACACTGGATGGACAGACCAGCGACAACTTGATAAACGGCGTGACATGGGACTACCAGAACGGCGTGAGCAACAACACCGCAGAGATAATTTCTCTTGCAGCGGTCTACTTCCAGCAGAACTGGCCTTCGTCCTCCGATATTGTCAACCTTTTCTCTTCCGATGACCGTGCATTCTTCCGTTTCTGTAAGGATTTAGCGGGGTACGGCCTTGATGTTACCGCGCAGGAATCACATCCTTATAGTTGCATGACTCGTGGTGGTTGCGTGCTTGGCTATCGCGATTTGGGTCAGAAAGTGGAAATCAAGGACTATAAGCTGACTACCACAGAACATCACTGCACCGAAGGTAATACTGCCGAGTGCGGCTATTTCGACTGGTGGGGCGTGTGGCAGTGGGCCTCTGAACACGGTCCCGGAAACACTATCACCGACAAGAAAGTTGAAGAAAACGGCACGCATGATGTCTATGTGTATTTCCAGAACAAATTGCCTGACGGTGCAAAACAGTCTGGCCTGACAAAGTTGCCGGATGACTACACTGTAATCACAGACGGAGCAGAGATTGACTCCGCTGATGTACACGGGAACCTTGTCTTTGATGCATCTTCCTGCAACCTGTATAAGGGCGTTGTTGATGACTGGTTTGTTGAGCCGGGAGAAATGACAGCATCCTTCACAGTCGTGACAAAGCTCGATGACGAGAACGAACGCAGAGACACCTACACCATCACCTTTGGTGGTACGGAGGGGTCTTTTGAGGCAGTTCCTTGGTGTCCCGGTGAGCTTTCTGATTCGCTCCACGGCCACTATGACCTGAACTGCACGGTCTATCTTGTCGGCTACGACGAATATACCGAACCGTGTCTCAAACCGGACGACCCTGAAAACAAAGATGTGGCAGTTGACGAGGATGGCATAAAGGGCGGAACAGGAACTCTCGTACCTCTTACTAAGGCTATCAATGATAGACAGTTGACTCGAACGGTTCAGAAACTGAATCAGTGGCTGATGCCGTATGAAGGTGGAACGGCTGCACGCTATACATCAACTGTCACGCTGCCAGACCCTGAACCCGGATTTACGGTCTGGTACGATGAGAACGGTAAGGATAAAGACGGAAATGTTGGCTGGGCAAAGCTCCTGTACTCAATGGACTGGGAGGATTTGTACGGCGTTACAAACGGTATCAAGTGCCGCTCCTTTGGTTCCAAGTTCACAAATGATGAATTCGACACCATCATCGGTAACATGGACTTCGGAGACATTTCCGATGCCCGCCAGAAAGTCGTGGCTGTTGCCATTAAATCTAGCGGTCAGTTCTACTACAACCTCGGCGGTAAACCGCAGGGCAGTCCGGGTGCAGTCAGAGTAGGAGGCGGACTTGATTGCTCTGGATTTATCAAATACTGCTATTGGATGTCGGGACTTAGCTTCCAAGCCACCAACACGGCAGACTACCCCGGAGCAGGAGACCTTCGCCAAATTTCGGCCAGCGAGCTTCAGCCCGGTGACCTTCAAGTTATGCTGAGTTCTGATGTTGGCGGAGCAATGGGCCATGTAAGGATGTTCCTCGGTTATACGAATGGCCGTGCTCAGTGGGCTGAATGCGTTGGCAGCAGAGGCTCGCTAATCAATCAGTGGAGTAATACGGAAGCTGGAATGCGGAATGTCCGCTACTATACCTATACCGGATTCTGAAAACAACGAGAAGCCGTCATTGACGGCTTCTTTTTTTGTGACTGAAGAGGATGGCAAATAAATTTTATATTTTGCAAATATTTTTATTATAAAACTATTGACTTATGCTTAATCAGTAGTATAATAGAATTATAATGATGACAGATATATCCCGCAATGTAGCGGGACATCTTCTTAGCCAGCAACGATTAAACGCAAAACAATATAAAAATAAAACAGAGAGAAGGCATGACAGGTGAAACTGAAAAATTTGTTTGCAAAGATGGTAGCAATTATCGTCGCGCTGCTATTGGTATTTACAAGCTTATCACCGGTGCTGATGACAGCATATGCAGATGATGAAACAAAAGCAGTAAGCAATGACACCTATATCGAGGATAACTCCGATAATGAAGAGGAGAGCGCAGCGGCAGATGGCATCTGGTATAACCGAATGGAAGATGTCGAAGTACAACCTGCAAATCCAGAAAACGGGACAATCGTCTTTGTGGTTAAAACGATGCCGGAAGATGCGCTGAATCGCACCGTTCGTGCCACAGTTGCGTATGGTCCGGCAGATGAAACGCTCAAAACAGCCAAGATGTCAGGGCTTAACAGTTATGTAGATTCAGTTGAGATAGAACCGGGACAGTATTTCTGCAGCTATGGTTTGACGAACGATTACGCGATGGATTATCCCGTCAGTGCCAGAGACGATATGTATACGATTCAGGTCGAGGCAGATAGTTGCACAGTAGTACAGCTCGATGTGAGTGGCAAGAGCTACTACGAGCAGATTACGGGCAAGAACCGTTTCTACACAAAGGTGGATACAATCCCAGCTGAAGATGGCTTCGATACAAACGCGCAGGGGCAGATTGGATGTTATTTGACCGTGCCGTCTACCTTTGGTGACACTTGTGAGGTTTATGTAGAAAACCTGTTCACAGGCGTTGTTACCAAAATGGACCTCTATTCGAGCAACAAGTATACAGCCTACGATTCTACGGTAAAGCAGGGACGCTACAAAGTGGTTGGAACCAGAGTGTTGGCAGAAGGGGAAAACCGATTTGCCGTCGAGTGCGAGCAGGACACGATTTCTACCAATGAGACGGGTGGCTTTCACCTGACAATCTACGATTCAGAACATCCGGACGCAGAAATGGTCACGCCGGGCCGTGATTCGAATTCAGTAGTCAAGAGAGCCGAGGAAATCAACACCAAGGAAAATGAGGAGCCGGAGGCGACACCGGAGCCTACGGAAGCGCCAACGCCGGAGCCAGAGCAAGAAGTAGAGAAGTCGAGCCGTATTGATGCAGGATTTGTCATAGCAATTTTAGTCGGGCTTGCAATTCTGATTCCGATTGTGATACTTGGTGTTCTCTGGTGGAAAAATCAACACACATACTGAGAAGGGGGGCAGTACTATGAAAGAAACTAAGCAGACCGGCAAGGAAGTAAAGGCAAACGCCCGCAAAATGCGAGGAGTTAAGCTGTCCGACGAGGCAGTTGCAAATTTCTTCGCTTACGGAGCAAAAAATCACATCAGCGGCGGGCTTTCCGGAGTCCTTGAATACCTTGCTTTTCATCTGGATGCTAATGACAAAAATACCAAATCTTAAATGACTAAACTACAAGGGAGATACTAACAATGGAAAAAATGAATATCAAAGTCGATGAACTGCTTGATGGAACGATGACTGGGGGTGTGGAAGTAGGGGATGTTGCCTCTTTTGAAAGGGCACGATGCACGGTGAACCTGCTCGGCGAGACGGTGAGCGTCTTCGCAAAAATCACGGATTGCGATTCAGGCAAGTATTGCGGTGGAGTAGTTGAATTCGAGACCGGTGGCTGCTATGGAGCAATTACAAGCCGCCGAGATTGTTTTGGAGAGAAAACAGATAAACTTGAAGTAAACGGGGTGCCGAATACACCGGCGGTCAGGGAAATCTGTGAGCACGGTGATGAATTTGTCTATGATATCATAAAAGCTGTAGAGGAGGCAAGTCTGGCTAATCCTGCGGGACGCTGGAATGTCTATGACAGCTGGCGGGAATTTGATGGCTTCATCGAGTGGTTTATTGATAACCTTACTTGTGAGAACGGCACATACGAGTGTAATGCCACGATAAACTCGAATGAGCCTACATTCCACGCTAGAATTGACCAGCATGGAAATCTTACTGTCTCCTACGGGGGCGAAGAAATCCCGGTAGAATATAGCTTGGCTGCACAGGACCTCGAAGATACAATTTACAAGGAAGCAGAGAAACTGGGAAACGCAGAATAAGAAATATTGCCCGCTTCGGCGGGTTGTCATCCGAAGCAGCTACCTCTTCGTGGTGGGTGACAGACAACGGTCAGAGCGACTGGCTGAAAGCTGTGGACAAGTGGTATACGAAGAGCCTTGTGGGTCAGAACAATAGCTCCGGCTGAGGCAAGGCTCTTCATCGGCTGATACGCGCAAAGGAGAAGCACAAATGAACAAAGGAGAATGGAAACAGCGCCTACTCGCAGGCTTCACAACACTTGCAATGGTGTTCGGCTGCGTGAACCCCGTTACCGCATACGCCGCAAGCAGCACGGTGACGGAAACATCGAATAAAACCTACACCGAGGATGGTGGGTCCTACGACCTTCACTACATCCTCAACAACTACAATCTGTTCATCCAGAACGATGTTACGACAATCCACACAGTTGGTGAGGTTTCTGTCGGTGGAAACCTGAATTTATCCGGCAACATGATTGGCAAGACAGGTGCGGGTCACAAGGTCAGTTCGTCTGTGGGAGGCGAAGTCACAGGCTATGGCGACGATGCCTTCCACCCAGACAATGACGGCGTTTACATGTATCTGGGCTCGGTCAATCGCGGCAAGGACATCACCTACACCAGCGGAATGAAAGATGGTCCGTTCCGTATCAATGATAACTACATCGATATGAACGCCGCGTTCGAAGCCATCAACGCAGAAGTTCAGAGCAATTTCAGTGAAGAGGCTTTGAAACAGCAGGGCATCGAACTCAAACCTGCCCAATACGGTCAAATCAAGGGCAACGGTGGCAGCGATTATTACACCATCGACTTCAATTCGGCAGGTTATCCGATGCTGTCGGTTCCTTCCGGCCAGAAAGATATTGTGGTCATCGACTACGGTACGGATATCAATATTCCGGGCATCACCTGTAACGACCTCCACGCATCGGAAAATAACGATGGTGGTACAAACATCCTCTGGGTTTTCCCGAATGCCACCAAGTTGCATATCGGCAGTACATCTCTCTTCGGTCATATCCTTGCGCCGAACGCAGATGTGACGGTGGACTCTGGCAACTATAACGGCTGCATCGTGGCAAAGAGTCTGACCTCTCAGGCAGAGGGTCACAAGTGGGGTTACTCCGGTTCTTTTATTAAGTCTGATGATAAACCCGCACCGACTCCTAAGCCTACAGAGGAACCTAAACCCACGGAAGAACCCAAACCTACCGAGACTCCGGCTCCCACTGAGAAGCCTACTCCCGTTCCGATTGAAACTCCCGCTCCGCCACCTGCGCCTACCGAAACACCAGAACCCAAGACGATTGATGTTGCGGTTGCTACAGTCTGGGACGATGCAGATTATAATGGCGAATATCGCCCCGAAACCTCTATCGCAACAGTCTACGATGTCAGGGAATTTCCGGTTCGAATCCTCGAAATGAATGAGGGAAATGCATGGCGAGCCATTGCTGCGGACCTGCCCGATGAGGATTATACGGTAAAACCCGTAGCGGTCGAGCACTATACAGATATCGTTACGAGTGATGGCGACGATGATGGTAACATGGATGTGACGGTCACACGCACCTGCACAGTTCCCAAACCCACCGAAATGCCGACACCTACGCCAGAGCCGACTCCGGAACCCACAGTACCTCCGACACCGACTCCGATTCCTGTCAAAAACATCACGGTAACGGTTGAGCATATCTGGGATGACGATGATAACGACTATCAGATGCGCCCCGACACCGTTGAAGTCAATGTGTTTGATGAAGATAGTGCAACACCCGCCACAGCTACTAATGATAACTGGACAAGTGTAACGGCAGGGAAGAGCGACAAAACCTATACAGTCTCGAATGTCGATTCCGTAGAGGGCTACAAATCCAAAGTGACAGAGCGCACAGAGGATGAAAATGGGAACCAGAAGTTCGTGGTTACCCATAAGCTGGATTACTCTAAGATTGCCCGCCATGATATTTCCGTAGAGCTGAACAATATTTGGGAAGATGACAACAACGCTTACGCTATGCGCCCGGACACTCTTACAACGCATCTGATGCGCAATGCGAAGGTTATTGCCGAAGCTACGGCAACTGCCGAGAATAACTGGACAGTTGACTTCGCGAGTGTTCCCGTCAGCGGCAAGTATACCGTTGAAATTGAAACTCCCGATGGCTATAGAACCGAGGTTGAGCTGGACTCAATCGATGAGAACGGAAACATCAAAGTTACCGCAATACACGAATTGAAGGACGACTCTAAACTTCAAACTATTACTATTAAGCTGGAAAACATCTGGGATGATAGTGATGACCGCATCGGCAAGCGTCCTTCTTATCTGAAAGTGATGCTGAAGCGTGATGGCATCAACTGCTTCGATGAGCCTGTTATTGTGAAGGAGTCGAATGACTGGACCTTCACAGCCAGTAAAATGCCGAAGCTTGGTACTTATTCTGTGGATGTAGAAACGCCTGCTGGGTATGTGACGACCATTGAAAACGCCGATGTAAAAGACGGCGTTATGGAAGTCAAGGCCACCCATAGCATCAAGCCAGCGCCGGAGCGCACCACACTGGTGACAAAAGTGACTTGGGTAGATAACGACAACGCTGATGGCAAACGCCCCGATAGCATCGTGGTTGATATCCAGAAAGACGGTAAGTCAATCTACGATGAGCCGCAACCGATTAAGGCGGAGAAAGACTGGGCGCTTACGATTCCCGTCGTTGAGAAAAATGCGAGCTTCACGGTTGTAAAGCCTATCGTTAAAGGCTACGATGTGACAGTGAAGAATACAGTGGTCAGCAAAGAGACCACAACAATCGAGATTGTCTGCACGAAGAAAGGAACAGAAGCTCCGACTCCTGCTCCTACAGAGAAACCGACTGAAACTCCGAAACCCGCAGAGACACCTGTTACTGCTCAGCCAACGGCAACACCAAATACCAAGGTGGAAATCAAAACCACTGCGCCGGTGATTGCTGGGAAGAGCAATACGGCAGGGCTTATTCAGACCGATGCGAAGCCGACAGGTGTTAGTTTCCTTAATAGTTTGTTTGGTGAGTGATAAGTAAGTTATTATAAGGCTTCCAGAGCGACCACTTTGGAAGCCTATTTTTTGGAGAAAGTACTTTATGAGCAACAGCAAGATTGGAACCGACTACATCACGATGGAGTTTGCCTATGTCAGTGAAAAGGGCATCCTGGCGCAAGACTATTTCAATGAGCTTCGGCGCTCTCCTGAAATGGAGAAGAGCAAGGAGCAAGATATTGACCCCACTCTGAGCAATAACAACGAAACGGTTATTGACAAGCCTATTGATGCGGCCTACGAAGAAATTTTCGGTGCTGCGGCAAAAGAGTACAATGCAAAATACAAGGGAAAGAACATGACCGGCGCGGCGTACCTTGCACGGCAGGAGCAGGCAAAAGCGAAGAATATTGCCTACGATATGACTGTTTGCATTGGAGCCCGTAGAGATGCTGACCATAAAGGACAGTGCGTTGAGCGTGATATTCTGAAAGATTACCTTGCAGATTTCATCAGCAGAAACAAGCAGCACGAAGTAATCGGCGCGTATATGCACGGTGATGAGAAAAGTAAGCCGGTCCACCTGCACATCGTCTATGTTCCTTGGGCAGATGGTTATGCAACAGGTATGCCGCGCCAGTTTTCCTTGTCAGGGACTCTGAAAGCAGCAGATGCAAAGAAGAATGTTCCAGACTCCGAGATGAAATTAGACTGGAGCTATGCCGAACGGAAAGCGCTGGAAACAGTTGCCAAGAAGTATAAAATGAAAATTGAGTGGCCGCAGCCTGTTATCGGGTATGGATTCCAAGGGTACATCGAAAAGCACCAAGAAATGTTCACGCCGAGTGCGGGCATCCGCAGCAAGAGCTCAGAGCCGAATGGCAAAGTCGTTTATATGAAGTGGACTACGGCTTATGCCAGCAAGATTAACGAAATCAGGAAAGCTGCTACCGGAGTAATTCCATACGGAGATGAAGTGCCGATTGATATGCCGCTTGAAGAAGCCTATGAGCAGGCTTTTGGCTGTACTGCACGGGAATATACATGGCGGCATCCGGAAAATCCTCGCACAGCACAGGATTATCTGCGCCAGCGGACGAACGGCAAAATGTCCCTTACGATGATTATGATAGTGCAGATTGGTACGATTAAGGAAACCCCGCACGGTGAAGATGCTGTTGAGCGCAAAATCTTGAAAGAATACGCCATAAAATTTATCAGGGCCCATCCCTCGTTCAAAATCATGGGCGTGTATATCCACGGCAATGAAGAGGGAAGAGCACTCCATCTGCATATTCTGTTCATTCCGTGGGGAGACGGATTCGATAAAGGAATGTATCGGCAGTTCAGCCTTGACAAAGCCCTTGAACGAGACGGATTCGGGCAGAACGAAAACGCGGAGAGCGATTGCTTTACACAGTACGAGCTGAATACGCTTCGAGAACTCTGTGAGAAGCATGGCATCGCTATGCAGCCAATTTGGACGATGAGGGCTACGGACCAGTACAAGTATTTTGGCTCTCCGGCGTGGATGCAGATGGAAGCCGAAGGACATCCATACTATGAGGAAAACCTGAACAGGGCAGCATACTAAAGGGAAGAGGGCAGCGACCATCAAGGTCGTTGCCCTCATTTTAAATATTCTAGAGGTTCAAACGAAAATATTTTAATCGCCAGTATAGTATCAAAATGTCAACAAATTAAATAAGGAACAATCTACTGATAGATATAAATTGATGTTGTGTGTAAATTATGGTATGATAATAGCAAATATTGCTTTTATGGGGTGAAAAATATGACCACCGCGCAACAGCAACAGGCAGCAAAGAAATTTGCAGAGTATTGGAAGGACAAAGGTTATGAAAAAGGTGAGAGTCAATCTTTTTGGCTTTCTCTTCTGCGTGATGTATACGGTGTACAGCAACCGGAGCAGTTTATAACTTTTGAAGAGCAGGTCCACCTTGACCATACCAGTTTTATCGATGGTGCGATTCCATCTACAAAAGTTCTCATTGAGCAAAAAGGTCTCGGTAAGGATTTAAACAAACCCATCAAACAATCTGACGGCACGATGTTGACTCCGTTCCAACAGGCAAAACGCTATATTACAGAGTTGCCACTGTCGCAGCATCCGCGTTGGGTGGTGACCTGTAACTTTGCGGAGTTCTATATCTATGATATGGAGCGTCCCAGCGGTGAACCTGAGAAAATCCAACTGGCCGATTTGGAAAAGGACTACTATCGTCTGCAATTCCTTGTAGAAACAGGAAATGAACACCTGAAACGAGAAATGGAAGTCTCCATTGCGGCTGGCGAAATTGTCGGTCTGTTGTACGATGCATTTTATAAGCAGTATGCCAATCCGGAAGATGAACACTCTTTGAAGAGCCTCAACAAACTGTGTGTCCGACTCGTTTTCTGCTTGTATGCAGAGGATGCGGGAATTTTCGGTCATCATGGCATGTTCCATGACTATCTCTCGGCCTTTGAGACGCGAGCTATGCGAAAGGCTCTGGTTGACCTATTCCGTGTGTTAGATACTAAGTTACAAGACCGTGACCCTTACCTGAAAGACGACAATCCTGAACTAGCAGCATTCCCTTATGTAAATGGTGGTTTGTTCTCGGACGAGAACATTGAAATTCCGCCATTTACTGATGAAATTCGCGACTTGCTTTTGGCGAAGGCAAGTGAGAACTTCAACTGGTCTGAAATTAGCCCCACTATTTTTGGCGCTGTGTTTGAGAGCACTTTGAACCCGGAAACACGCCGCAGCGGTGGTATGCACTATACTAGCATTCAGAATATTCATAAGGTAATTGACCCACTATTTCTGGATGACTTAAAAACGGAATGGGCCGAGATTAAAGCCCGTCCAATGAGCCGCTATCGCCCTACTTATATCCAGAACTTCCATGATAAGCTGTCTTCGTTGGTATTCTTGGACCCGGCTTGCGGAAGCGGTAACTTCCTTACAGAAACATATCTAAGCCTAAGACGGCTTGAAAATGATATTCTTTCAGAAGAACGAAAGACAAGCTTGGGTCAAACTGCAATGCAGGGTATGGATGCCAAATCGGTAGGCATTCAGGTTTCTATCAGCCAATTCTATGGCATTGAAATCAATGATTTTGCTGTAACAGTAGCAAAAACGGCACTTTGGATTGCGGAAAGTCAGATGATGCAGGAAACCGAGAAAATTGTTTCTCTTCCGTTGGAATTTTTGCCATTAAAAACGAACGCGTTTATTGTAGAGGGGAACGCGTTGCGCACAAACTGGTTTGATGTTGTTCCAAAGGCTAAGCTGAACTATATCATGGGAAATCCGCCTTTTGTTGGAGCACGCCTTATGGAACAAGGTGGAACTCAAAAGCAAGAGGTTAAGGATATCTTTGGAAACATCAAGGATGTTCAGGATTTGGATTATGTAACCTGCTGGTATAAACTTGCGGCGCAGTATATTCGCGATACCCAAATCCAAGTGTGCTTTGTTTCTACAAACTCAATAAGTCAAGGCTCACAGGTTCCAATTTTATGGAATGAGCTTTACAATAACCATCATATTCATATTAACTTTGCATACCAAACATTTAAGTGGAGTAGCGAAGCATCTTCGCAAGCAGCAGTACATTGCGTAATTATTGGGTTTGCAACATTTAATAGAAGTGAAAAATGGCTATTTATTGATGGCAAGAACAAAAAAGCAGTCACGGGAATCGGTCCATATTTGGTCGAGGGCGGAGAAACTTATGTGGTCGCAGCTAAGGATAATCTCTGTGGTATGCCTAAAATGAATTTTGGCAACCAACCTCGTGACGGTGGATATTTTGTAATTAAAGAAGAAGAATACCAAGAAATTTTGAAGAAGGAGCCGGATTTAGAAAGATGGCTTTATCCGTATATCGGTGCGGAAGAATTTATAAATGGGAAAAAACGCTGGTGTTTATGGTTAAAGAAAGCTACACCAAAAGATATTCTAGGAAGCAAAATTCTATCGGAAAAAGTCGAGGCTGTTCGACAATTTCGTTTGGCATCGAAGGCTAAAACTACCAATGGCTACGCAAAAGTTCCACAGTTATTTGCACAGATAACACAACCGGATGGGGTGGACTTTCTTATCATACCCAGAGTATCATCAGAGAACCGGAAGTATGTGCCAATTGGATTTGCAAAAGCAAACACAATTTCTTCGGATGCTATTCAGATTGTGCCAAACGCAACGCTCTATCATTTTGGTGTATTGACATCAAATGCACATATGGCATGGATGCGGGCTGTTTGTGGACGGTTGGAAATGCGGTATCGATACTCAAAAGAAATCGTGTATAATACATTCCCTTGGCCTAAACCAACCGATGCACAAAAAGCAAGGATAGAGAAAACAGCACAAGGCATCTTGGATGCGCGTGCATTGTATCCTGATTGTAGCTTTGCTGAAATGTATGGGGAAAAAATGTACCTGTTTCCTGAAATACTTAAAGCTCACCAAGATAATGACCGTGCGGTTATGGATGCTTACGGTTTTACAAAAGGAACTGCTGCCAGAACGAGCGAAAGTGCTTGTGTTGCAGAGTTGATGAAGCTATATCAGCAACTGGTCACAAAACAATAAAGGAGCCATACTATGGTCATCCAGCGCAGATATGTGAAACTATTCCGAATCATGCAGAACGACCCGAAGGGCAAAGCTATCCTATATAAAGCATTCAGCGATGCTGGACGCTTCGATGAAGACCGAGACTTCACGCTAAATGCTGATGCTGGCATTATCCTGAACGATGCCGGAATGGGCTCATGTTTGCCGAACCTTCGCTGGATTCTTGAAGAAATGGACAAGCTCGATAAAGTCACACCCTACGACAACGGCTACAGTTATCGCGATGTGAATAAAGTGACCTGCTGGCCGAGCCGAAAGGGGAGTGCTGCACTGCTTTGTATGGAGCATGAAAGCGCTGATTTTGACGAAATCGTGCAGGTGGTAGCTATTGAGAGTCGCGGTACAGACACAAAAGTTATCGAACCGTGGGGTCTGCCATTGCGGTCAAACTGATGCAATCTTTAGGTGAGTGTTTATGAAGAGTGCCAGAGATGTCTTTGATGATTACTGGTACACGCTTCAGAGATGATTGCATTTTGCGCTTCTCTGTATTGCACATACTGCGGCGTTGCATGTCGATGAAAACAGATAAAAATAGAGCGCAACTCATATGAGCTGCGCTCTTTGTTTATTCACTGGGAGATACCGAGAATGCCGTACATAATGGCCTTAGACCAGTATTTATCTCCTGTCTTATCATATATATTCGTACAAACCACTTTTCCATCGTAGGCGCTCATATGCTCATAGTCGGGGACCTCGTTGTCTTTATAGGCGGTCATCGAACCATCTTCTTCGAAGTAGATACCATAGTAGCCCTTGCCATCATTATAGACAGCAAACTGGATTTTTGCAGAACGGTCAGCAATGATAAAAAAATACCCTTTGCCACCACTTTTTAGGCTTGTAAGTTCTGATAGATTGACAATTTTGTCATAGCGTTCTTTAAGATTGGTGAGAAGTTGTTTGTCCGACACCATTAACGGCAAAGGGCTTCCGTCTTTAGAAGCAACGGTAAATGAAGAATAAGCATTTTGTGCTGCAAATTCATCTGTTGCATACAGCGATGAGAGTTCAGTTTGTGCGGCTTGTGTCAGCATACGCGTTTCCGCTATAACCTGATTCTTCTTTGCCTTATCGATGTATCCGGTTAGCGAGGGAATTAGTAAAGCCGCCAGAACAGCTAAAATGACCAGCACTACGATGAGTTCCACGAGTGTGAAACCTCGCTTTTTATTATTCACCGGCATAAAACGACAGGAAAGGGGTTTTTCATATAAAGAGAAAAATGTTACAGATTACATAATTATAAATTGGAATTTTGTTGCAGAGATTGCATTATAAAACCGGAAAAATGTCGCAGTGCACAAATTTAAACGCCGGAATTTTGTTATTTCTCTATTGAGAAAACATCGTTAAAGTGGTAAAATATTAACATACACTGTAAACGGAGGACCCGACTATGCTTTATCGAAAGGCTTACGATAAACTGCTGGAATGGAAGAAGCAGAAAAAGAGAACGGCGCTCTGCATCCAAGGTGCTCGTCAGATTGGTAAAACAACGGTTGTGCGTGAGTTTGGAAAAAATGAGTACAAATGCTTCGTTGAGTTCAACTTCATACGAAACACGAATGTCCAGAAAGTTTTTGATGGTAACCTCGATGCGAACACGATTATCGAGGGCCTCTCAGCACTGGCGCGAAAGCCTCTGATTCCGGGAGACACACTTATTCTGCTGGATGAAATTCAGGAATGTCCCAATGCCCGCACAGCCATTAAGTTCTTGGTGGAGGACGGACGCTTCGATTATATTGAGACCGGCTCGCTGCTCGGCGTGAAAAATAAGGTGGTTCCATCTTTGCCGGTCGGCTTTGAGGACCCCTTTACGATGTACCCGATGGACTTTGAGGAGTTCATCATTGCAAACGGTGTGCAGCAGACAACGATTGAGGTGATGCGTAGAGCATATCAGGATAGAATCCCGGTATCGGATATCATCCATACCACGATGAGCAAGCTGTTCTACTCTTATATCATCGTGGGTGGCATGCCAAAAGTTGTTCAGACCTATGTGGAAACACACGACATTGGGAGAGTAATCAAAGCCCAGAATGAAATCATCGAACTGTATCGCCAAGACATCACAAAGTATGCCAACGAGAGCGACCGACCCAAAATCAGAGCCATCTTTGACTCTATCCCAGCTCAGCTTAATGAGAAAAATCGTAGATTTACTGTCACGGACTTGGCAGCGGCTGCGCGTATGAACCGTTACGCGGATAGTTTTAACTGGCTTACGGACGCGGGTGTCGCAAATGCTTGCTATAATGTAGAAGAGCCGAGAGCAGCTCTCAAGCTGAATGAAAAGCGCAGCCTCTTCAAATTGTTCATGGGGGACACGGGCTTGTTGTGCGCCCTTTCTATGGACAACATTCAGTTCAGCATTCTGCAAGGTGACTTGAGCGTAAATATGGGCAGTATTCTGGAAAACGCTATGTCGCAGATGCTTAAAGCAAATGGCTTCTCGCTGCATTACTTCGATACCAAGAAATACGGTGAGTTGGATTTCGTCTTGCAGGAAGGCACGGCAATTGACCTCGTTGAAATCAAATCCGGTAATGACTACAAGAAACACGCTGCATTAAATAAGGTAATGAGTGTAGACGAGTGGAAAGCAAAACAAGCAATTGTTTTCTGCAAGGGCAATGTCGAAGAAGAGAACGGTATCCTGTACCTGCCGTGGTACATGGCAATCTTTTTTAAGCAGGAGCAGATTCCGGAAGGATTGACCTATGAAGTAGACCTCAGTGGTCTTTAATGGTGTGACGGATAAGTGTAAAAAGAGAAGGGACAAGCAATGGAGCAAACGGCAGTTGTAGAGGTAGAAGAACTCTCCAAGCGTGAAAAGTACCGCGAGCGGCGAGGCGAGGAATACGAAATTGTCTCCAAGGTGGCATTCCTTATCGGTGTATCGGAATCCCACTGGGAGAGCCAGTATACAGGGCTTGCGCAGGATATATATGAACAGTTGAGCGAGAATAAGAATGCCCGCATCATCCGTAACCTCTGTGGTCTGCGTACAGAAATCGAGCGAAACTTCAAGCGATTCTCAATGCTCATCCTGATGGAACTGAAGAATCTGCATACTATCCCGCAGACGCAGGGAATGGTCAATCAGCTTCGCAAGGACGGCATCGAAATCATCAAGGCCAATCCGAAGCTGGAAGAGTACTTGCCTAAAATCAATAGCCTCTTACAGCAGCACATTGATGCTTGCAAGACGCTGTTTCCTATCTGGATTAACTGGGAGTTTGTGAGGCAACTCTTCATCATCCCCGGTGGCAACAGCACAAAGAAGTCCAAAGAGGTTTTCGAGTACTACATGGAAAATCTCGAACGCTATCCATACCGCATGTTCATCAACTGGCGCTGGAGCAAGGACGATGAGGGTAATTTGCTCTACAATGATGAGAAATTTTTAAGCCGTCTCTATCAGCAAAACGGAGAAGTGTTCACAGGCTATTCCAATGTCAGAGGCGAGGGAAAGGAAACGCAGAGGAATATCTACAGCTTCGTGGATGCCAGCGAGCAGACAGTGGCCCTTGTTGACTGTGAAAACTGTGACCCGCTGAAGCTCTGCGCGGCGCTCCAAAGTATGCAGCCGGAGACGCTCGCCAAAATCACTAAAATCATTCTTTATAATGATGTCAATGCTTCATCGGCGTGGGGCTTGCTGTCAAAGCACACCAAAGCGACCATTGAGCACCAGATGTCAGAGCGGGTACTTACTGGCAAGAGCCTCGTTGATGTCATGCTGGTGGCGGGCTGCTGCAAAGAGCACTATATGAATAAGGTTGACAGCTTCTTGCTGTTCTCCTCCGACTCGGACTATTGGGGCCTCATCAGCTCGGTCAGTACGGCAAAGTTCCTCGTAATGGTTGAGCAAAGCAAGGTCAGCGGGGAAGTAGTACAGAAGATGATTGACAGTGACATACCTTTCTGTTATCTGGACCAGTTCTGTCAGGGAGGGCAGTCCCACAAAATGAAGGTGGACGCGCTGCTCAGTGAATGTCAGCGTTTCGTCAGCAAGCATTTTGAAAGCTTCAATGTGCAGGAAATGGTAAATGTGGCGCTGCTCCAGACCAGAATTGAGATGTCCAAAGCGGAGAAAAAACAGTTCTACGAGCGATACATAAAGACTATGCGGCTGAAGATTGCTGCCGATGGTATGGTAAATATTGAATTCGAAGGATAACAGTTATGGATAAAAACATTCTGTATCAGAATCTTGATATACTCTCCGTGATGGAGGCGTGTGAAGACAAGTCTAAGGATTTCATTTTACTTTTTATGCCTACAACAATGGGTGGAACAGTAGGTGAGTCTTCCAGACAGAGGAAAATATCGACAGCGTATGACGAATGGTATCATGAAAATGGTAGGGAGTATGCTGATTTCGGCAGACTATATTTCAGCGACTTGAATGATTATAATGACTATGTCACATTGGTAAAAAAGTCATTCAAAATGCTGGGAGAATCTTGGGTGATGAGGGTATATTCTGCTTTGCTGTGCCGCAGGTAATAAAATTGCTGGGATACGAAACTCTCGAAGCGCTAAATGTGCAAGTACTGCTTGAACAGACCTTTGCATATTGTAAGGTTTTGCCGATGCCATCTTTTAGTGTTGAGACTGAAGAAAAAATTGGGTGTGGAGAAGAACTCTCGACAGGAAGGCACTTTACAGTGGGGGCAACGCCATACACATTATATGTGTGCTGCAATTGCAAAGCCAAAATGCACGGAAGGAACTGGTCAATATATGGTATAAAAAGGCCGCCTAATGTTATGGTGGATGATTTCCTTGAAAAGAATGCGGTCGAACTTACCAGAAAGAAATATGCAGGACTGAATAAATGGGAATGGTTAAAAGGACCGGGTTCAATTGCGAAGAGGCTGTTTAACACACTGTTAATCAGAGAATTAAGGCAGCGGGATGTTTTAGAAGCAGTAGAAAAAATGAGTTTTAGTTCCTACCTCATTGCGGGAAAAAGTGATGATGAAATAGCTCAAATTGAAAAAGCTCATGCGCAATTACGAGATGACACATTAGCTATCTTGAATGACAAAAACAACTGGGCTTCAGTTTGCGAATGTCTAATATACACTCTATATGAACAGCAGAAAAATGCTAGAGTTTTGTTTCCATTCGATAGAAATGCTGAGTGCGCTTCTGTAGCAAATCGACTTGGGCTAAACTGGACCTCATTGTATAAAATATCCTTATGCGATAAAGAAATCAGTTGCCGAAGTGAAGAAATGTTTGCGTTTGATAGTGTTGAGCTAAAAAGAGAAGACATCTACCCCATACGCTATCAGCATGTGGATTATCTGAAGAATATTGAACCTTACAACTATGAAGTACGGAATACGGCGAAAAGGGTTAGCACTGTACATTACGATGAGAATGCTGTATCGTCCATAGCAGAAATAAACAAGATGAAGCAGAAGGTCGCCAAGTATTCAAATCTATTAAATGAAATAGTAAAGTGTTCTGTTGAGACCGGTGACCAAGAAGACCCCGATATGGAAGAAGCAGTTCACTCCATCATTAAGTTGGCAGTGAAGGGACAAAAAGGTACGATTAAGGGAGATGAAGCTGAGAACTGGTATGGAGATGGTTGGGAAAAACTATCTGAAAAATGTCGGGACTATCTTCAGACCGCTACAGCCTTTGAGAAACTGAGTGCGTTGAATGAGACCGCCGATTATGCTCCTATAGTAATAGAGTACTGCCGTGCGGTTGAACTAGAAATGAACATCGCGGTAATGAAGCCGTACATGGACTCTATAAAACCTGAAAAGGCAAAAAAGAAATACGGTGCTGACCCGTCGGATTATTTTCAAAAGATAATTGATAAGTATACAGATGAGCCTCAAACTGCCACGATGATGCTCGGTGAAATCGGAAAGAGCCTTCGTGATGCAGCAAATTGTGGTCCTGATGACATTCATCAAACTCTTAAAGAATACTGCATCAAAGGAGGAAAGAAACACCTTCTTGACTCTGACAATGTCGGAAAATATGTGCTCATCAGCAAAATCAGGAATCAAAGTGCTCATCCGTCTGCACTTGACAAAGGCTGTGTTGACCAGATTCGCAATTTGGTTCGGCAGGGCCTGAAAGCGCAGCAATCTGTTAATGATAAGCAGCCGATTAAGGATGAGCCATTAGTCTGTGCAATCATTGGACCTGATGGCAATAAACTTGCACAGGCCCAGAATACTGAGGCATTCAGAGCCGCTATTCGCAATCAGATAAGCGTTCTGGACCAGAGCAGAATCCAGCAGTTCGCATCGGCTGGCAATACGGGTTTTGACCTAATTGTCTCTGAAATTCTAATGAATTACAAAAATGAAAGCAAAAAGCATAAATATGTACGGCTGACCGAGTATCTTTCCTGCAATCGAAGCACAATGAAATTCCCAACCGGCTGCAGAGAGCGGGCATTCCAAGTTGACAAAGATGCCAAGGTTATTGTTTCCGGTAATATAGACAACGCAGCAACCCGCGAAGCATGTCAGAGAAAAGCTCTTGAAAAGGCGCAGTTCTGTATAGCTTACTATAAGTCGGGCGGCGGTTCGAAGATTGAAGAGATGGTCAACGAGGCTATTCGTGAGCGGGGTTTGATTGTCTGGAATGCTTATGGGATAGGATGACAGATTGCTTGCCGAGAGGTGAACGCTATGGGTGATAATGTTCTTTATGAAAAAGTTGACATGCTCAGCTTGATGGAATCTATAGAAGATAATTCGAAGGATTTTATTTTGCTTTTTATGCCTACGGGAGACGGCTCAATTCAAGGGTACTTTGATGATGATGGTATCTACGCACTTGAAACTAACATTTCAGACTATTTGGTGACATTTGCTGGAAATAGCGAAAAGTTTATTCGCTATGATTACAAGGAAAAGATTTCCAGCTTTGAAAATTCTGTATTTATAGATGAGGACAAATATAATAAGTATATGGACCTTATCAGCAGAGTGGTACAGAACGCAAGGCGCATATTGAATGATGATGGAACTCTTTGCTTTGGAATTCCAAAAGAGCTGCAGTTAGTGCATGAAGGCAAGGGCGTAACGAAGCCTGACATTGAAGCCTTGCTTTTGTTGCTGTTTTCGGATGTTCGAATTCTTGAAGTGCCAAACTTCGATATCAACAATTCTAAATTCAAGGGCATTGGAACACCGTACCATTTGTTTTTGTGTGGCCCCAAGGTAAGAAACTGGAGCAAGGACTCAAACAGTACAATAAATTACATAAAAAGAAGTGATTTGCCGCATACAAAAGAACTCTTTGAAAAGTATGCTGATATACTTCCACAAATAGCATTTCGTATTCCATATAAAGGAACGCTATCACTTGACCCAATCACGGATGACAGTTTGGCTGTACTTAATGAAGTCTTAATTCATGAACTGCACAACAAAGTAGCAGAAGATATATTATTCGAAGACAATGGAATATGTATGCGAAATAATGTGTACATGCCGTTGTCGGAAGAGGCTAAGCGCTTTAAGGATGAATTTAAGCGGCTCGTAGAGGAAGATGCTAGTTTTGCAATCACAAGACTGTCAACATGTTTAATCAAAACTTTTTGTGAAGAGGGAGACAGAGCGCTTTTCCCTTATGATAGAAGAGGCCAGAATGCGTATTTTGCAAATGTGTTTGGTTTGAGCTGGATTTCCAACATTGATAATTCATGTAATATACCATTAACGAAGAACTCGAAACCAGGTAGGAACATAACCAGCACAACATACATAAAAGGAATACCGTGCGATGACTATGTTAGACGAGATAAAGTAGCAAACAATTTTGACATTAAGCACGCACCAATAGCAATTACCCAAAGTAACTCATGGGATAAAAAGACCCACAATATATTATATCGAAATAAAGACCTACTGCAGGTGATGGAAAGCTGTGAAAGTGACTCAAAGGATATTATTGTATTATACATGCCATGTAGCCATGATGCAGTTCCGGGTTACTTTATAGAAGCAGATAGTAAAGAGGATAGAAATGTACTTTTTCGTAGAAAAAATGATGTTTATGTAGTGCAAGACTTTGGCGATTACAATATTGATTACGGAAATGCAGTTTTTGTTGACGAAGAAAAGTATAAGGACTACTTGGCACTCATCTCAAAGGTTATACAAAATGCAAAAAGGATTCTAAATGATGATGGGATTTTCTGCTTTGCAGTTCCTAAGTATTTATTGTGCCGTACAAATAGTGGAACCATAGTACCGGAAATTGAGCTGATGATTCAACAGGAGTTTTCAAGTATTAGGAGCATTGGAGAAATATGCTATGATACATCTCAAACTGCGATAGGAACATATGCAACGGGTACGGAATATGATATGTTCTTATGTGGGAAAAAGATTGAAAAATGGAGCAGAGACGAGGCCGAGGCTTTATCAAGAATCCAAAGACGAAATTCGGCAATACTGGATAAAATCCTAATCAAGTATGTTGATTTGGTTGGAAGTAATGAAATACAGAGAAATAGATTACAGCGAATTTTGAATACGCTCTTAGTCAGAGAATTTACACTTTGTAATGAGCGCTATAATTTGAAAGAAAATGATTATTTGAAGAGGTATTTCTCGATTTCAGAAATCCCAGATGAACATTCATTTTCAAGCGCCGAATCTTTCATAAGTGATGATGAATGGAATTCTATTAACGAGCAAATAGAGAAAAAAGAAAGAAGGTATGCGAATTTTCAAAATGACTTGTTAAACTACTACGATGACCATATAGGCGGCGGGGAAAGCTTGGCGGAATGTCTTATGCAAACCTTCTGTAAAGAAGGAACTAAAGCACTATTTCCATATGATAGAAATGCGGAGATGACCTATTCTGCTTACAATTTAGGAATGGAATGGGAATCGGCATGCGTAGAGTCAATAACTAGAACAGAGGCGGCACATAATTGGGATGATAGATTCGTTGTCTCAACAAATTTTGGGAGAGGACAACTAGGTTACAAAGATGAAATGGGTAATGTTATAGATTATCTTTCGCATAAAGATAATCTCTTAATGATACCAAGTAAGAGCTATACTGAAAGAGAATCTCTCAGAGAGCATAATGCTGTGAAATATGATTCGAACTTTCTATTCTCTACTGCCGATGCTAATGAGATGAAAGGAAAAGTGGCTAAGTACTCAAATCTTCTGAATCAAGTAGTCCAATGCGCTGCCGAGAATGGCGATGATAGCAGCCCAGATATGGAGCAAGCGGTTCATGCTCTAATTTCTCTTGCTGTAAGCGGACAAAATGGACGAATACAAGGCGATGAAGCTGAAAAGTGGTTCGGCGAAGGCTGGGAACGACTATCTGAACAATGCCGCAACTATCTCCAGACCGCTGCCGCATATGAAAAGTTGAGTCTACAGAACGGAAATGCAGATTGCGCACCGATTGCAATAGAGTATTGCCGCGCGTTGGAACTTGAAACGAACAGTGTAGTTATGAAGCCGTACATCGACTACTATTACAAGGAAGGGTTCCAGAACAAAACATATGAGGGCGATTATCAAACCATCGATAAGTTCAAAAAAGCAGTGAGAAAGCAAAGAAAGAGTCCTAAAGAAGGCATGATGCTTGGACAAATTGGCACTTGCATGAGAAATGCCCCAGACAGTGTTGATGATAAGAATATCTTCTACTCGTTCAAAAAATACTGCGAGGACAAGGGTAAAGAGCAACTGCTTGATGTGGATGCTGTTGGTGAGTTTCAGCTTGTTGGCAAAATCAGAAATCAGAGTGCCCATCCTTCTCTGCTGGACAAGGGTTGCGTAAGCCAAGCAAAGCAGTTGGTCAGAATGGCCTTAAAAACTCAGTTGGCGTTAGAAACCAAGTTCGCTCGTAGTACGCTTTTATCATGTGCGGTAGTATGTTCTCCCAAAGGTAATAAAATTGACCCCAAATCGGATAAGTTGCGGAAGGCCGTTGCCAACCAAATTGAAATGATGGCTCAGAGTGGCATTAAGATTTTTGTGCTTACAGGAAAGTTCGGCTTTAACCAGATAGTCGCAGAGGAAATCCAGAAGTACATAAAAGCAAACGCAAACAAAGACTGGGGCAAAATCATGGTAAACAATATGGCGGACAGAGGCGAGGCTTCTAAACGCCAAAAAGATGCCCTCTCCAAGGCACAGTTCTGTATGGCATACTATGCAGACAACACCGCCACGCAGGGAAGTGCCCCAGTAGCAAGCGTCTCTGAAACCAAGACTATGATTGACGAAGCCATAGAAGGACATGGTCTGATTGTTTGGAATGCCTATGGGATTGAGTGAGCTCTATTATAATAAGGAAGGAACCTGAAAATGGGCTTATGGGAGATACTGAAAGGCGAGCAGCCGGGACTCTTCACTTCACTGTTTCACTACAAAGATGTGGGCCAATATGGGGAATACTTGACCGAGTATGCTTTACTCAGCAAGAGCATGGAAGGTGAACATGTTGTTCTCAAGAACCTGTACTTGCCGATGAAAGGGAAGACCACCGAAATCGACTTGCTGATGATTCATGAGAAAGGCATCTTTGTCTTTGAAAGCAAGAACTACAGCGGTTGGATATTCGGCGGCGAAGACCAGTTGAAGTGGACGCAGTGTTTTAAGAACGGTCAGAAGGAGCACTTTTACAATCCCATTATGCAGAATCGAACCCACATTAGGGCTCTGGCTCAATTCCTCGATATGCCGGAAGAGGCATTCTCGTCCTATATCGTGTTCTCGGAGCGTTGCGAACTGAAGCGGATTCCGCTGCTTGTTGATGGTGATGTGACTATCGTGCAACGCCCAGACATGCTCCGATTCCTGAAACGCCGATTGAAGGAGATGCCGGTCATTTACTCGCATGAAGATATCGAACAGATGACGGTTCTGCTGCAACCATTCACAGAGGTTACGCAAGAAGAAAAGCAACAGCACATCGAAGACCTGCAAACCAAGTGCCCGTTCTGTGGAAGTCCTTTAGTCCTTCGCAGCGGTAAGTATGGGCGGTTCTGGGGATGTAGCACCTATCCGAAGTGTCGGTACACTAGGAAGGTAGAGTGACAATCCAAACACAGAAAGAGGGAGTCGCGAGAGCGGCTCCTTTTCTAGTTGAACTCAAACCTTAAATGCTCGGCGTATACATCTTGTTATAGCGCGAAAAATGTGCTATAATTCCATTGTCGTGTCACAACAGAATACAGAACCTTTATTTTCGCAGTTGGTGCTGTCGCAAGATGGTGCATTCTCGGTTTTGTGGAAGCAACTGATTCCCCCAGAGATGGGTCGTCAGAACCGTAATAACAATTGTGAGTAGTAAAGGAGAAGTATTATGTTTGCTGATTTCGTTTTCGACACTCTGGACACCATCTGCCTGACCAACAACGCTGCTTTCAAGAAGGAAAGCTCTCGGTTTAATCCGAGATGCAAGTACTCCCTTGACTGCTGGGATGGGGAGAATGGGGACATCGTCTTTGGCGTGTGCCCGTCCGCCCCGTCTGGGCTTGGGGATTTCGAGGATGGGTGGTTTACCATCCGCCTCGACGACTCCATCAAGCCCACTCCGGCGGGCCTTGCCGTTGCCGCTGAGGTAATCAGGGCGCATACGGCTACCGGTGATGAGGACATCCACGATTTCGTGGAGCGCCTCATGGCTGGCGGCTGCGAGCGCACCGCTGCCTTGGCTGCTGGCCGGACCGTCCGGACGGCGCTGAAGGTCGTCGCAGATTGCATCAGCACTACGCTGGAGCAGAGCGGCGACAAGGAGGACGCTTGACGCGGCGAAGAGTCACCCTTTCTAATGAAGGATGGCTCTTTTTGTTTGCAATTTTGCGGGGCAAAAGTCAGGCTCTCTAAATTGGTCTTAAAGCGGTTGCAGAAAGAAAGTGGCATATGATATAATTCAAATGAAACATGGTCAGGGGTAAAACGCTCTGTATGTCAGTAAAGAAAATAGGGCAATTCAGATGAAGCCATCATCCGCGTTCACCTCAACAGGTGAAATCGATATTTGTTGAGGCTTCAGTGAGAGTTTACTTAGAGAGTAAGTGCTGAATGCGAACATTCTTTAATTGATATAAGGAGCAGCCCGCTATGTTTACTGACTTGATTTTCGACACGCTAGATAACATTTGCAGAACCAACAATGCAGCTTTCAAAAGAGAAAGCACTCGCTCTAATCCAAAATGTAAGTATTCCCTTGACTGCTGGGAGGAGGAGAACGGGGACATCGTCTTTGGCGTGTGTCCGTCTGCCCCGTCTGGGCTTGAGGATTTCGAGGATGGGTGGTTTACCATTCGCCTCGACGATTCCATCAAGCCTACACCGGCGGGTCTCGCCGTTGCAACTGAGGTCATCAGGGCACATACGGCTACGGGCGATGAGGACATCCACGATTTCGTGGAACGCCTCATGGCTGGCGGCTGTAAGCGAGCTGATGCCTTGACCGCTGCTCGGACCGTTCGGACTGCACTGAAAGATGTAGCAAAATGTATTGAAGCAATGCTTTAATAAAATGTTTTCGTGTTCGGACCAGTTGGAGAGCCGCCTTCGAGCGGCTCCTTTTTTGTCAATTGTGAGAAGCAACAAAGATGCACGACTAATTTTGGCACTCTATAAATTGACCTAGAGAACTTCAAATGCTACCATAAAGGTATATATAATAAGGTAGGCGAATGCATATGTTAAAGCAAATGCCCACATGGAAGAAGGCCGTGTTCGGAATATTGGCTATCGCTTTGGTGCTCGCTGCATTTCTTTTCAGCAAGGTAAAAGCTGATGGTGGGGGAGCTTCCAGCCCACATGATGCGAACATAGTAGGATATTGGCAAATTGACTCTATCGTTGGAAACGGAGATGTTCCAGAGCAGTATCTTGATACAGAGCATATGGCGCAGGTCACAGTGAAGAGTGACCACACAGGCGTGATGCAGTATGGACCACAGCAAGTGGCGTTCCATTGGAAGTGTGGTGAGAACTACGAGGACGGTAGCATTGGCTACACAATGAGCCTTGATGATGGTCGGGTCATTGGTGCAATCCTTGTCGGAGATAAATCGGAAGAATACCCGGATTATCGTGGGATGCTTGGAGTCAACATCAAAGATGACACGATGATGGCTTTTGTGCGGATGCAGAACGGCGAACAAACTATGCAAGCAGCATGAGAAAACAGAGGTTGCCAGCAACGGTGACCTCCTTTTTTATGCGAATTTATGGGAAGTTTGGAATGATTATGCTATAATAGCAATAATAAAAATTTGCATGAGGGATACGCCATGAAGTCGAAAGCAAAAGTCAAGAAAAAAAACGCACCGGCAACATTTAGGGAAAAGTGCAGGAGAGCATTCCAGCACAGCTTAAAATGCTTTGATGGTGCGCAGAACGGCAATCTCGAAGAGATAGTGGCATCCTTTGACCTCGACAAGAAGAGCATCGAACGCCGCATCGATGCCTTGGAAAAGTCGAGACCGTTAGCAGAAAGTATAGCGCGGTCCCATATCAAGGAAACAGAAGCCTACAACTTTGACGCGGACTGGATAGCCATAAACTTGATTATGCGCCCGCCCTATAATGTTGGAGAAGAGCAATTCAACTACTCGCTCGCCGCATCCCTCTGGCTATTGGATGGAATCCGAGCCAACCATAAGATGGACGAGGCTCTGAAAATTCTGCCTCGTGAAAAGGAAAAGCTTGCCTCGGTAAAAATTCCGCAGTGCATATCTCCTTGTTACAGCGAAGATGTCATCAGGAGTATGGTCTACACAATCCTGCATCGCAATGATGATTGTACGGGGCTAATAAATCCAAAAAAATTGCCCGCCGACAATCCGGTTACTGACTGTTATACAATAGCCGGTAAGCAGCATCAGGATGTTTCTTCACGCAGAACTTACGAGGCTGTTCTGAAATTACTCCCTGAAGACTTGGTGGATAATGCTGTAAACATGTTCGCGATGCAGTCCAAGGGTGCAATGGACCGATACTTTGCTTGTAGGTCCCGCTGGATAAAGAAAGAAACGGCTTATGCTACGGAATTGAAGCGGCTGAACGATGAACTTCAGGCGGTAACAAACAAGGTAAATGCCCTCACAAAGAAAGCATCGGCATACTTTGACGGAAAACCTGTACCAAAAGTCGTGAGTGATGTGCCGAGCATTAGCTCTGACATGGATTTGGGCATTCAGTTTGCCTCGGTGCAAGAACAGGCGCGAGTGATTCTCGACAAAATTGACGATGTAAATGAAAAGGATGATGCCATCTACGACGAGATGGACCAGTTCGCAAGCGACAGCATCACCTGCTCCTACTGGACTGAAGAAACATGGGCTAAGTACTATCCAAAACTTGTCGCCCGCCGCGCCGCTAAGTTTTCTGTGGCGGACCCGTATGAAGTTTGCTTTGCGTTCTATTACCTGATGGACGAAGGAGACTATCTGCCGTGGATTTATTACCCAACGAGCGTTTTGCTCTCCTATGCTGCCGCGCAGTTGCCATGGAGCGGTGGCGCTGTGAAAGAATATGTCGATGAGAGTAGCAACAGAACCAGAGATATTATTGAGAACCTGCCACGCCTGAACATTTATGACGACTATAAAACAAAGGATAGTCGTATGATACCGATTAGTTGGAATGAATTGTCTCTCCAACTGCCGTCAGACAGCAAAGAACGGGATATGCTCCGTCATACTCCGGCCAAGGCTATCTATGCGTTCACGAACGGAGCGCTTGTCCCGCGAAACACTAAAAATGTTGATGTGTTCGCTGATGCTCTTCATAAATCCGGCGTGACATCAACCGAAGGCAAAGCTATATATGGCGCATACATTTCACTACTTTCAAATCTCGAAGAGCGTATCGACTTCCCAGCAGACGATACCGAGACGCTGAAAGAACAGTGCAAGGCTTACGAGTGGCAGATTGAAAAGCTCAAGGCCGAGACCGAAAAGCAAAAGCAAGAACTGTATCAGGCACAGAAAGCACTGACCGATGTGGGTGCTAAATCTGAGAAGCAAGCAAAGACACAAGCGGCAGAAAAGCAGGAGCTAAACGACCTCCGCGAGCTGGTCTTTGCACTGACCAACGATGCCGATTCCGATAAGGAAGAGGTAAAAACAAAAACCGTATTTCCATACCATACAACGAAAAAACACATAGTCTTTGGCGGTCATCCTACTTGGTTAAAGGCAATCAAACCGTTGCTGCCGGATGTGCGGTTCATTGAGAGCCAGCCAAGCAGCGAACAGGTCAAGGGAGCGGAGGTTGTTTGGCTTCAAACGAACTATATGTCGCATAAGGCATTTTATAAAATCATCGACATCGTCCGTAGCAAAAATATCCCGCTTCGGTATTTCACCAGTGCCTCGGCGACAAAGGGTGCGGAACAGGTAGTGGCGGCAGACAGCGGAAAGTGACCGTTTTAGAGACGAAGGACAAAACAAATGGGAAGATACATTACACACGAACAGCTTCCGTTCAAGGGCAAGCTCGTCAAAATCCGAATGAGGAGCTATGGGTTCAGCAATGTTGCCAGCCAGTTACAAAATGAGGAAGAGTTACTCGAAATCACGCCGGATGGCAAGGCAAAACTCAGTGCAACCAGAATAGATGGGCGGGAAAAATGTAAGGTTCAGATACCGGTTGATGATGCCGCATATATTTTCAATGCGTTTGCCACCGTGTTTTCCGAATACAAGAAAGAAAAAGTCCCGGCCCATTTTGGATTCTGGAAAGTTCGTCTGCTGACCGACGAGGACGAAGTGTTTTTCTATCACGGTTCGAACGGGCAGGATTATATGTATGAGGGCAAGACCTTAACCGAGATTCTCCGGGAAAGGACAACGCTCGAAGAACTCAACGGCTTCGCTATGCGCATCGACGAGAAAAGCCATGTGTCGAGCATCGACATCAGTTTCCGGCAGACGGTGGCAGAGGATGCCGCTGAGAAGGTCGCGGAGAAAAATCATCAGCCGATGGAAGATATCACCGAGCGGCTCACCATCAGCAACAAGACCCATGAAATCGTATACAATCGCAGGGTAGGGAACCATAAGCGTGTATCTCTGTCGTTTGAGATGCCGGAAGCGGTTAAGGCGTTGCTTGCTTGGTATGAGGAGCAGCCTCTGTTCGAGCCGGGCGAGGTGAATCCGGAACCTGTCGCAGAGGAAGATATCAGAAGGACTTGCCAAATCACTGTCTTGTACTCCGACAAGAAATCGGCATCCTATTCTGGGTCTTTCGACAAGGAAGGACTTCCGGATAGCTGGTCGGACTTCATTGACCGAGTGGCTGCGTTCTTTGACACGGAGAGTCTCGGCGAGATGTTTAATGCGAGAACCTTCAACCGAGTCACGGCAAGAGAGGACGAAGTCGTATTCTGCGGCGTTGAGATTCACGGCGTGGTCGGGGTCCGGTATTATCGGTGCGATGACGATGTGTGTCTGGGTGACATTGTCGTTGTACCGGCCCCGACCAAAAGAAAACCGGCTGTCGGCAAGGTGGTCGAGGTGCGGACCAGTATGAAAGTGACGATTCCGGATGATATTAAGAAAGCAAAGCCAATCATACGGAAACTGTTGCCAGATGTGATGCCAGTATAAGACAAGGCATAAGTATATGAGAAAAAACAGCTTCGCCCTCATATTGGTAAACGGTAGACAGAATAAAACGAGCAACAGAAAAAGAAAATGCGTAATATAGTTGTTTTGTACGAATGCTTATTGTATAATGACAGTAGGCAATAGAAGCAGAACTTCTGCGGTATTGTACAGGTAGTAAGGAGTGTGAAAAGCATGGACTATTACGATTATGGTTTGACAGGGCTGATACTCGGCTTCATCGGAACATTCTGGATTCTTGCGGTAGTTTGGATAGTTCTTAAAGTCGTTGCAGGCTGGAAGATTTTCGGTAAGGCAGGGCAGCCGGGATGGGCCTCTATCGTGCCGTTCTACAACAGCTACATTGAGTACAAAATCTACTGGGGTAACGGTTGGTTGTTCCTTGTGCCGCTGGTGCTTGGTTTGCTTGGAGGCATTCCTATCATCGGTTCGATTCTTGTGCTTCTCGGAGCTATCATCGGCATCATCACGAAGTATAAACAGGCGGTTGCGTTCGGCCAAGGAATTGGGTTCACCGTTGGTCTCGTTCTGCTGAACCCAATTTTCTGCATGATTCTTGGCTTCGGCAGCTATGAGTATTATGGTGTTCCGCTTGATGGGTACTCTTATGGCGAACTCAGAAACAAGTATTATAACTACAAGGCAAGTCATCCTTCGCAGCAGACTACATATGAGCAGCCTCCGCAGGACCATCAGCCTAATGTGAAGTATGGTCAGCCGGATACCCAAGCACAGCAACAGCAATATCCGCTGCATCATGGCCCGATTTATCAGCAGCCCGCCGCGCCGAACAAGCCCAATGATGAGCAGAATCATCAGAACAGTGATGATGGGCAAAACAATCAGTAACTACATACTGTCATATGCCGTTCACTTTTTTCGAGTGGACGGTATTTTTTGTTGAAAAATTCGACATAATGATAGATAATAGAAACAAAAGTAAGCGCACTCTTGAGTTGCTGAAAGGGTACCAGTATGGCAGAAAATAAGAAAAAGAGCGCAATCGTGGATAACGACGGCTGGACTCCCGTATGGGAGGGCAAGCCGAAAAAAGCAGGGGCTTACCTCGTGACGCGAATTAAACCGAGAAGAACCACGATGGCTTTCTACGAAGATGGCAAATGGTGGAGTGACGCGCTACATACCGATTTTTGGCCGACCTACATGATTGTCGCGTGGAAGCAAAAACCTGCACCTTTTGCCGGAAATCCAGTCACTTTCGTGCCTGATGTGGACCTAAAAGCAGCAGTAGAAGTATTAAAGCAGCGTGAAAGGGACATTGAGCGTTACGCATACATAATGGAACAAGTTTTGAAGGTAGATGTCTCGCAAGATGAGGACTTCCAGCGGGTGTTCAATGCTTTCTATCGTGTACGGAGAGACGATGGATGGAGAAAGACTTTCTACGAGTTATTCGAGAAAGTGAAGCAGAATCCTCAGTCTCGCTTTGACAGAACGCTTGAAAGTCTTTACGCAAGAACGGGAAACATCGAGCCGTCTTTCGTAAGCAAGATGATAGCAACAACGGCTCCGAACGAACCTATCTGGGATTCGCATGTTCTTGAAGTGTTGGGGCTGAAACCGCGAAAGAAAGGCGGAAAGTATCAGCTCGATGATGTCTTTGACTGCTATAGCAGCATCAACAACTGGTATGAAGAATTCAAAAGACTTCCATTGGCAAAGAAATGGGCGCGAGCCTTCGACAGAGCACTTCCAGAGCATCGTTATATCAGTGCTACAAAGAAGATTGATTTCATTCTTTGGGCGGCGGGTAGTAACCAGAGCAAATAGAAAGCGGAAAGGATGAGGAATCGTGAGCAAAATCAAAGCCAATGCATCTACCTCTAACAGGTGTGAAAAAAATGATGGTGTTCATTATGTCGTGGAAGGAAACCTTTGGATTGACGATGTAATCTTCAACTTTACTTTGGATGCCGAGAACTTAAGCAATATGACATTGTATTGCAAAAATGACCTTGTTGATGCAAAACTCCAGTTTGACGCGGAAGAGGAAGCGTATGGAAATTGGGTGTTTATCAAAGGAAAAGACACACCCGATGGAGAGAAGTTTCATAAGCATAGAAAAGCTGTCATGACACGCGTTAGGGAAGCGGCCAACAAGAGGACTAAAAGTGACACATGTGCAAGAGCGGACTTTTTCGATTTTGTTGCAAAGCATATAGAAAACTATGATTTTTATGTAGATTATTGCCGTGCGTATCCAGATGAAAAGTTCAAATGTTGGATTAAGATTTCTACCGGCTGTTATTTTGACGCTATTACCTTGTTATTTTACATGGGCTATTATGATGAAGACTTGCCCGATATTGCTGAAGTGGGCATGACCGTAGTAAATGATTTTTATGAGCATTGTACAGACAAGGAATTTCTCGATGATATTTATGACTGGCAGGAACAGATACTTTATACGCGTGTTGACGAATGGGATGAGTACGGACGGATACTTCCTAAGTACGATGGCTCGGTATACGAAAACGAAGAAAGGCGTGAGTTATTAAAAAGGAAATTGAGATGCAGTATCGACACCAGCGGATTTGAAAATGCGAATGAGAAACAGAGCAACTCAGATATTGCAACCAGAATTAGCAAATTTCATGGGTTTGACACCAGTGATGATTATTTCAAAGTGGATGGAACAGTTGCACTGGGAAGATTAAAATACGAATTTTCTTTCCGGATGACAAATGAAACAGAACTCCAAATTGAAGTCTTTGCTAATGGGGTTCATATTGTGCAAAAGGCTGACTTTGATGACAGAAGGCATATTGAGGTGTGCGTTATCGAAAATAAAGACAGCGATACGACAAACCGTTGGGTGAGCAGAAAAAAGTCCTGCATGGCTAGTATTTGCAATACCATAAAACAATATATCAATACCAATTTTGACGCATGGATAGAGTTCTTTAATTTTATTGTTTGGAAAACGAATATGAGCGAGGTCGAGCTCGTTTCAGTTACTGCGCATCCTGAAGAGAAATATGAGTGCTTTACTGAATTTATAAAGGATAGTTTTCTTGGGAAATGCGGTGTAAAGTATAATTTTGGCTATGCTGAAAACGAAATGCCGATTGTTTGTGCCACTGCATTTCCGAACGAGAATTTACTCAAAACAGAAGCAAATTGCGATGCACTCGAACATATTGGAATGTGGTTGCAGGACTACTTTGAGAGAAGAATCGGTGAAGGCGATGATGATGGAAATTTTAAGCCAGAATACGATGGCTCAATGGCAGAAAAACCCTTGCGCAAAGCCTTTGTCGAAGATAGTCTCCATGTGAAAATCAAGCTGGAAGGCTTCAATAACTGTATTGACTGCACAGATAAATTTAAGGAAATCGGAAAAAAGAAGAAATAAGTAGTTGTGCAGCTGCAGCATTTCTGATTTAACGGAGGTGCTCCATGAAAAGCAAAACCAACAATAATGAACCGTTCAGTGGCAAACTCATAAAGATGCAGCTTCGTTCTACCTGCATGGGGTATGGCCCTCGGCCTGAGCCGGATGAAGAGGTAGAGCAACTCCTCATAATTGACGCAAAGGGCAGGACAATTCACTTTGAGCACCTGAACTATGGTGATGGCAACTTTGTCTGCGTAAGAGAGGAAACGAACCACGGCAGCGGAAGTCAGATAAAGGATGCCTTTACTGTGCTGGAGGAGGTATTCAAAAACTACCGTGAGCAGGAGCAGTATACTGACATCACTGATTGGAAGCTGACGCTGACCAACGAAGATGGCGAGCGATATAAGTACAACTGCTCGTTCGGTTGCGATTTTCTCTACAATGGTCAGAGCGTGTCTAAAGTGCTGCGCGACATCCTGAATGAGCCGGACCTCTGGATTTTTACCACGGATGGAGTGGACACCATTGAGAGCATCTGCGTTCACTATACGCATACCATTAAGCTTGACCCGCCACCGGGTCTCGAATGTGAGCTTGAATGTGTCACATGGAAAACCAGCGAGCAATTGATAATTGACCGCGATTCCGAGACAATCACGCTGATACGACAGGTTGCAGATGGAGTAAAAATCACATCAAAGTATGAAATACAGGATGGTGTCAGTGATTTCCTTGATGGATTCGATGAGGACGAACTTTTCGCACACACCGAAGGGAATCCTCCCAATGTCATAATGGATGACCGCGACACCAGTGAGTATCAGATTACTGTAACCTATCAGAACAAAGAGCCGTTAGAGCTGCAAGGCACATTTGATAAGATGGGGTTGCCGGACGATTGGGACGAGTTCGCAGAAGACCTCTTCAACTTTCTCTCCTTCTATGGCTTTGCGGATATTTTGGACAGCAAATTCTATGGTCATAGGATGCGCTGCGAAGACGATGTAATTCATCTAAAGGTGAGGTTTGATTCCAGCAAACAGTTGTACAGCTACCGTACCGACAACGATAGGCTCGATGTAGGCGATGAGGTGGTAGTCCCTGTCGGAAAAGACAACGAACCGAAAATTGCAACCGTTGTCGAGAAGCTCTACTACAAAAAAGACGAAGAGCCAACATTCGGTGGGAAGATAAAGACAGCTATGGGACTTTCTGTATCGGCAAAGTTGGACACACCTGAAATGCCAAGCTGATGAAAGAGGAGCTATCGCAGCGTTTCTTTATGATTGATTTTTGTTGGCTATAAGCCTATACTACAGACAGAGATTGCATTAGTATTCCGTTTCTGGCACAAAACAACACCTCCCTCAGAGCAAGTCACTCTGGGGGATTTTTCGTTGCAAAGGATTAGAATGTCAACCGCATCTGGTGCCACGCGACATTCCCGTGCGTGGACTTGTCGGTCACGCCCTCGTCCTTGAATCCAAACTTAGTGTAGTAATGGACGAGCCGGTCCTTGCAGGTCAGGACAAGACCCTTGCGGCTCTGCTCTTTCGCGTCTGCAATCGCCATGTAAAGCAACTCACCTGCATACCCATGCTGGCGGTATGCAGGCAGCGTATTGACACCGAAAATCATCTGCCACGCGCCGTTCTCGTTGTGCATGGCGGCGTTCTCGTACATCTCATCGGTCAAGTCCGCGTCATCGGTCACAAACCCATCCACGAAGGAGATGAGCTTGTCACCATCATACATCAGCCAGAAATGATTGCCGTAATGAGCTACTCTCTCAGCAAACTCGGCGGCAGTAGCAGCCTCAGCGGGCGGGAAAGACTCAGCCTCTACGGCAGATAAGGCGGGAACATCATCAAGTACAGCGTATCGAATCGTCATGGTCGTCGCTATGCCTCACAGGGATTTGCCGAGATTATAAGCATCCAGCAAAGTCTCAGTATGATTCTTTGCATCACCCGGCTCAGCAATACCGTTGCCGAACACATAGCCTTTGAGCTCGGCCTTCTCGAAGCAATCGACCCAACCTTGTAAACCGTTGTAAGCTTTGTCGATGGCATGCGCATCGTCATCTGCGGCGGTGGCAAGCATATAAATGTCGCGGAACTTATAGTCGGACTCGTACAGAGGATTCAGGCGGTCAAGCAGCGTCTTCATCTGTCCGCACATCTCATAATAGTAGATAGGTGTGGCAAAGATAACAACCTCAGCTTCCTTAACCATTGCCATGATTTCAGCGACATCATCTTTCAAGACGCAATGACCGGTTTTCTGGCACGACATGCAGCCGATGCAGAACCGGATATCTTTGCCGCGCAGGGACACGAACTCAACCTCATGCCCCGAATCCTTCGCGCCGCGCTCGCATTCCTTTGCCAAAATATCCGAGTTGCTGTTTCCGCGCAGGCTGGTGGAAACTACAAGAACCTTCTTTGCCATAGTTTTAACGCTCCTTTTTGCTCTGTTTTTTGCTCATTAAACGCAGAAAATTTGCCGCGCCAGCATCGAGCCGCTGTTTGTCTGCATGACTTTGTTGATAAATCCCTTGATATTTTCTTTGCTGTACTCGCTCTCGGCGGCATTTACGATGTAATCTGCCTCGATGAGGATTTGGTAGTCGATGCCGTCAATGTCTGTCAGAGTATGGTGATGGCTGACCAGATACGCAACACGGTCCACCTGCGCCGGGGTCAAGCCAGTATCATGCAGAAATTCCCGAACCAAGGGCCCGCCTTCGAGTTCCTGATGCTTGCCGTCAGCATTGCCGTATTTTTTCCGGCAGAGAGGGCAGGCAATATCATGCGTGATGGCGGCGACTTCCAGTATGTACTGTGTCTCAGCATCGATATGTTCGAGTTCGCCGATGGTCTTGGCGAATGTCCAGACACGAATCAGGTGGTCGATGTCGTGGATACTGCCGTTCGAGAAGCAAATCATCTTCTCTAAAATTTCTGCGATGGTCATGCCTCATACCCTCCAATGCTCTCAAAATTGCCGTTTGTCTTAGTCCGGAAAAACCTCGCCGAGTGCAAGCACCGCATTGCGTACACACTCAGGGCAGGGGCAGAGCGGTTTTCCGGTTTCGATACCTTTCAAGTCCTTGCAGATAGTAGCGCCGCATTTAGCCTCAAATTTCTGCAAGAGTTCCTTGGAAATCCGAGGCGTTGCTTTGCCATCGGTCAGTATACCCGCTACCATCACAGCTCCGATAAGAGCGCCGCAGGTGCTCTCCATGCACCCCATACCGGCAGCATACCCCGCCGTTAGCTTCATAAGGGTATCCTCACCAACCGGCAGCTTGTCCTGAAATACTTTGACAACCGATTGCGAGCAGTTACACTTGCCGGTGGCTTTCAGTTCATACGCAGCTGCTGCGCGTTCTTCAATACTTTGCATGTTATCACATCCTGTTTTCTTTCTATTATAGCACGGAGAGGCGTTTCTGAGAACGCCTCTTTTACTTTTGTTAAGAATTTCGCAGTTGTAGTAGCGTAAACCGGACTACAACCGCAGAATTTTCAAAATCGTATTGAAACCAGAGGTTGTATTTGCTATACTATATACAACAAAAACAACCAAATGGACTTGACAACAACCAATGGATGGAAATGACATGGAGGATAGAAGGACGATGGAAAAAGAGCGGACGATACTCCATTGTGATATGAACTGCTTTTATGCCTCCTGTGAGATGGCCTACCATCCGGAATTGCAAGGCAAGCCGATTGCTGTATGCGGAGACCCCGAAAGACGCAGCGGCATCATTCTGACGGCCTCTTATCCGGCCAAACGGATGGGCGTGAAAACGGGTATGCCGTTATGGGAGGCACAGCAGCATTGTCGGGATATTATCTTTGTACCGGCACACTATGACCTGTATACAAGGTTCAGCGGATATACCAGAGAGATATTCCTGCGTTTCACGGACCAAGTAGAGCCGTTCGGTCTGGATGAAGCATGGCTTGATTGCACCGGCAGTCGGATGATGTACGGCGATGGTCTGACGATAGCCAAGAAGATTTCCGACACGATAAAGGATGAGCTCGGCATTACCTGTTCAATAGGGGTTTCTTGGAACAAAATCCTCGCCAAGCTGGGGTCCGACTACAAGAAGCCTGACGCTATCACCATCATCAACAAGGATAACTTCAAGAAAATTGTCTTTCCACTTCCTGCCTCGGACCTGCTTTATGTTGGCCGTAAGACCGCTGCTAAGCTGGACAACTACGCTATCCACACAATAGGGGACCTCGCCCAGACCAATCCGAAGTTCTTGCAAGAGAAGCTCGGCAAAATCGGGCTCATGCTATGGCGGTTCGCCAATGGTATGGACATCTCGCCAGTAGCTAAATATGAAGCAAAAGATGTTGTTGCGCCTATCAAGAGTATCGGAAATAGCTGGACTACGCCGAGAGACCTGCTCACGGATGAGGATGTTTGGATAGTGCTATATCTACTTTCCGAGAGCGTTGCGGCAAGGCTCCGGGAAAGCCACTTCCGGTGCAGGGGAGTGGAGGTCAGTCTTCGCGATTCAAGCCTCTTCTCTTTCGAGCGACAGTGCAAGCTCAGCCTGCCGACAATGCAGGAAAAGGATATAGCGGAGGCTGCATTCCAATTGTACAAAAAGAATTACAGGTGGAGCGAACATCTTCGCTCGGTGGGCGTTCGTGCTATCGACCTACGACCTGACACTGAGCCGTCTCAAATATCATTCGATTTCAGTGCAGAAAAGCAGGAGGAAATGGAGAGACTCGAATCGGCCATTGATGGTGTTCGCAACCGATTCGGGTATTATTCTGTACAGCGCGGCGTGATGTATTGTGACCGCGCTTTATCTCACTGTGATGCCAAGGGAGACCATACAATACACCCACATGGGTTCTTGCAAGGGAGCGTTTGATAAATGGAACAGCGATGTAAGAAGTATGTCGAAGTAGTGGCCGACTTTAGCCCGGATGGGGAACTCATGCCATTGCGGGTTATCTGGGACGATGGGGAGGAGTTCGAAATCACAAATGTCACTGACATCGCACCTCGCAAGTACAGCAAATGCGGGGGTGTCGGGGTTCGGTACACCTGTCAGATAGGCAGAAAAAATACCTACCTCTATTATGAGGTAGGTAAGTGGTTTGTGGAAGCCAAAAGAAATGTGCCGACGCAGCAAACATGATTATTTCACGCTTTCTGCATTTTTCATGAGGGCTTTCAGCGCTCGCTTGAATTCGGCGAGCTCTTTCTCGGACATGGAATCGTGAACCATCTTTGCATAAAACTCCGGACGAGTAATGGTAGACGAGAATGTGCGGGCGTAAGTCTTCCCGGCGCGAACCATACCAACTTCCTCAATCAGTTTCTTCCCAATGAGGCTGTTCAGTAAGGAGAAGACAGAGCGAGCTTTCCAACACAGAATTCCCTTTGACTCAGCAGTATCAACAATCTGTTGCTGAGTCAAAGGCTCTTTGCTCTCCCAAAGAATCTGCATGATGGTTTCCTCAGAGGGAGTGAGGTGATAGGGACGAACAGTCTTGGTCATTTTTGTACACCACCTTTCTATTTGTAAAATGCGTGATTGCTTCTATTATAGCAAATTGCGTAGGGCCGTCAATAATGTCATGTTCGAATTGAGCGGTATACAAATTCACCAAAAAAGAGAACAATATTTTGGCACGATAACTTCGTTATAGCTATTGTATAATATAAGGTATAAAAACCATAGAGGAGGGCTGACTGATGGGAAAATACGCGGAGCAAACCTGTTGCTTCACAGGGCATAGAGATATTCCGGCGGGCGAAGAAATTAAAATTAAAACCAGAGTCTACCATCGTATTCAGCCCCTTATCCAGCAAGGCGTTATCTACTACGGAGTGGGCGGTGCTTTGGGCTTTGACCGTATGATGTCTGAATATCTGCTCCAGCTCCGTAAGGACAACAAGCGTATGAAAATCATAGAGGTGCTTCCGTTTGAGGGCTACCGCGCCAAGTGGCCGCAGGAAGAACAGGCCAAGGCTGCACTCCTTGACGAGCAGATGGATAAGATTGTCTATGTATCAAAAGAGCCAAGCAAGGGCGCATATCTTGCGCGTAGCCGGCATTTGGTGGACGGTTCGCGATATTGCATCTGTTACTGCAATAAGCTCACAGGTGGAACTGCCTATACCGTCAAGTATGCTTTGGAAAAGGGATTGACCGTCTATAATGCATCGAGCTACGATGTAAGTGAACTGCTGCGAGAAAAATCTGTGTGGAAGTAATAATCAAAGAGATACAGAAGAAGACACTGCCAAAAAATCTGAGGTGAAAAACAAGATGACGGCAAACGAGATGAAAAAGGTATATTGGAAAGCGCCAGTGTGTTTATTATCCACCAAAGATTTTGCAGTGTACATGAGTGCTATCAGTGCAGGAAACTATGAAAAGGCGTGTCACGGATTCAAAGCAAAAGCCGAGGAAAGATTTATTAAGGGTGTATATCTCAAAGAGCAGGATTTGTTTTTGATTGATATTGCCAACTTTTTGCCAGTGGTAGATATTCCATTTGAGCAGAGCTTTATCGTGTTCAGCGGGAAATTAAAAATAACGGCTAAAGAGGGACGCAAAAAGCTGCATATAGAAAAAGCAAAAGGCGAAGATGATTTTTTGATTCCAATACAAAAAGAAAGAGCAAGACGAGCTGAACTTCGCAAATCGCAAGTGCAGCGAATAAGGACCTATCCAAGAATTATTATAGTTGAGCACTATGATATCCTAAAAGTGGAATGGTTCTATATTTATGAAAACAAGAACGAAGATTTACTAAAAGGTGTGCGCTATAAGCTGAGCACAAAGGATGGCAAGCTTATTGATGTAGAGAGTTACTACCTTGTCTCGAAGTCGGCATTTATTTTGGATGTGGAGGCCTTTCGAGAGCAAAAACTTGTTATTTACCAAGATAACCTAAGCGTTGCATTTGCAGATGTGAAGCTTACAACAACCTTAGCAGGGAATACCATATCGCTAAAACATGTCAATAAATTGAAGACTGTCTATGCAAAGAGCAAGACTTCAAAAGTTGACCAAAATAATGAGGGCGAGAAGAACGATAATAGTTCAGATACTCAAAAAAATGAAGCTGAAAGAAAATCAGTTAGGCAAAAAGAAAATGTCTGCCTTCTTACATCTGATAAGATGGAGCGAGTAGTAGATAGCATTGTAAGAAGTCCAAACAGCGAGAAAAAGGATAGACAGATTTGCTTAAAGGATACAAAAGGCAACGATGTTATCGTATACGGGTTTGCTGTGAAAAGGCATCATGTGGTAATGATTGATGTTGCCGATTTTGTAAAGAAGGATATTAGTATAGACAAAAGTGCGGTTACATTCTATACGGGTACATTTACAAACAGCAGCAGAACAGATAATCTGATGGAATACTTTGTTTTGCAGGGCGACCCGAATCGCGTTTTGAAAATCATAGAAGCTGAAAGGGAGCGAGTAAGACTAAAGAACCAGCCAAGTACAGATAAAGTGGGTCAAAAGTCCGAAACGAAAGAAGAACCCATTAGTAACCGGATTTGCATTGTTTCCAGAGCAGATTATATTAGCGTACAGCAATACTCTATTGGAAATGGAAGAAATGTGACACATAAAGAAACCTATGTTCTGGCAAATATGCGTGGCGAGATTGTAGAGGTGTCCGGAATCTACTATAGCAAGGCAAGGTGTGGGTACATAAATGCTGCGGATGTACTGAGCAAGGATATAAACTGGCATAATAAGGAATATGAATTTTGCTCTGGGTCGATAGGCAGCTTCGGAGTACGAAATCCGCTGGCTAAAATTGAGTACTACAAAAATGGTCCGAAGACAAAGGAACTTTTGCAACGCGAGCAAACGAAAATTAGTTTGTATGAACGGCGTTATAGTACGGAAAAAAGCAAAAGTGTTTGGCATAGTAAAGTGAATTTGTCTTATATTCCGGCTGGAAATGTTATCCAGCTTTATAGCTTACGATGCCATTGCAGCAAGTGCTTTAATCGTTTTGACCAAGATACAATTATAGATTGTACAGCCTATGTAAATACGAAAAGTGGCAAAGAAGTTCCGGTCACGGTGCAATACTGTAGCGGTTGTGGCTCCTTTTTTATGAACTACGATGTGTTTGAAGGCTATCAAGCTAAATATGGTGCTCTTCGATTTGAGTGTAAGCTAGAACAGAGTGAATTTGAAGATGATGTCGATTTCGGTTTTGCAGATACTTCTTTTCTTAGCCGAGCAGGATATTCAGTTAGAGCATCTGTGAGTCAGCGGAGGCGGCAAATAATTCTAAAGGGGCTTTTGGACAGCGGTAAATACACTAAATGGGAAATTACGGAGAAAATATCGGAATTTATTAAACTTCGTAAAAACAATCCGGATATGAGAGATGCCATCAAGCGCTGGGAAGAAGACATCGCATTTGTTGCTGACTACGATACAGACAACCAGACCAAGGTGGGACGAGCAACCTTCAAGCAGGGCGGAAAAATAACTCGTAGATAAAAATATTTTCTGAATTCTCTTGGAAGTCCAGACAATGACACTCCTAATATGGTATAATGAATTCAATGAAAGCTGGTGGCAAATTACACCAAATATAGGAGGACTTGGAATGGATATCCGAGAATACGAAGACCGCCTGAACGGAGCACTCATCACGGCAAAGGAACTGCTAAGTCAGTCCGGCTACAGTGATAACCGGACGCTGGAGTACATCGACTACGATGAAGATGACCCGAATGAAACGCAGCGCTGGGATGAGCTCATGAAAGCATCTGATGCACTTCTCCGGGTGACTCAAAACTTGGACTATATCCGCCGTCCGGTTGCCGGAACGAGCCAACTGCACATTAACAGCAGCGGCAGATACGAGGATGACTTCTATGAGTACACATGTGGTTCCGGCATCGAGTTCTTACTGGTGAAGAATTGCTTCACTCCCCGCTGGGTACATTCCTATGTAGAGGGCGATGACGATGGCAAGTATTATATCGTAGGATATAAGTGGCTCGACATGGAAGGCTTGAAGACCAGAGTTAGGCAAAAAGCATAACTACTATTACAGGACAAATAAAAAGACCTCTGCCAAAAATGGCAGGGGTCTTTCGTTTGTTTCACTTGCTAATTAAGGCACACTATTCACCGAGCCATCACGAATATCTTTTTCAATGAGAGAAATCTGAGTCTCGGCAAACGCACGGCAAACACGAAGCTGATTATCGAGCTGAATCTTCGTACAGTTCTTCGAAAGAATCATTTGCTGATAATCATAGGCAGGGGAGAGGTCCGGCTGAAACAGAATGCAGTTGAGAAGTGTTTGGCAGGATGCAAACAGGGTGTTGACCTCTGCACATCTTGATTTATGTTCAGCTTTCAGACGAGTACTCCAGTGAGCTTTTCGGATGAGTTCCTTACATTGCGCTATTGCGGACAAACTATATGATGCTTTATCCATATTAGCCCTCGCTCATATAGATGTCGCTACCGTCCAGATAGGCATAAGGCTTTTCCTGCTCCACGAACCCGTTGATGGCGATGAAACCGAGCTGATTCACCGTCAGTTCTTTGATGTCCTTTACCTGCTGAGCCTCCCGGTGAATTTCATCGAGCGTCATGGGCTGAGCATAATACTTTACCTCAAAAATAACATAGCCATCTGCCCGCTCCAGAGCAACATCAAACTCGCCGTTCTTGTGGTGGACGGGGTCATCATAGTAGTAGCTGCCAATGTTGCGGACACCTTTCAGCTTTCCAGAACGAACCTGCAAGCTGAAATAGTCACGGCAGATACCTTCAAACCGGCGAGAGATAAAGTCAGTCAGAGCAGGAGCCACATACTCATCGTAGAATGCCTCCGCGCCGAGCACCTGCAATGCGCTGGCATTCTTGTAAACAAAGGTGAAATAGAACCGCAGCAGGTTGTCATTGATTTCTATGGTAGACTTTTTGTTGTCACCGATTTTGTTGATAGGAGTATTGCGCGAGACGATTTCGAGGTCAGTCAGTGATTTAATCTGCTTGGAGAGGTTTCCGGTCTTCTTTACATCCAGTTTATCCTCAATCTCCGTGTAGCGTTTCTTGCCGTTTCCGATGACCGCAAAGATGCGTTCCGCGTTGATTTTGACGGAGTAGTCCGACAGCAGCAACTGGCTGGCATACAAATATACTGCGCTCACAGGATTGAGAATCGTACTGATGATGTTTTCTCGCAGAGTGGCAGCAGGATTCAATGCTTGATTCACAAAAGGTGAACCGCCGAACACAGCATAGTGGGCCACTTTATCATAAGGAGTTTTGTCAGGGTAGAACTTCGCGGTATCCAGATAGTTCAGTTCGTTGAGCTTGATAGTAATGGCAAAACGACCATACAAAGCGTTCTTCTCTTGCAAGAGGTCTTTCATCATTCCGATGTGAGAGCCGGAGAGAATAAGCTCCATGTTACTAAGGTGGTTGTCGATAATGTTCTGGAAGATGGAGTCAACAGTTGCGGAGTCGGTCATCGTTTTGAGATAAGGGTACTCGTCAATGACAATGACCATTTTCTGAGGCAGAGCATTGAGGTAGGTGAATACATCTTGCAGCGTATTGAAGCTCAGAGGCACAGGCAGAACTTTAGCTCGGACCAGCTCCTGCACAAAGCCATTGATGTTGTCCTGCATCGTACCCTTCGAGCACTCATAGTACACTTTTTGATGCTGGCAATTCGCAAGCGCCTGCTGGATGAGCGTTGTCTTTCCAACACGGCGCTTACCGTAGACCATCACCGCTTTACCGATATAATCCTGCTGCAAGAGAGCCAGTTCTTTCTCACGACCAATAAACATTGTTGCACCTCCAATTTTGTTGAATTATATTTCATTGAATTTACTTTCAACATTATTGTACCACGCCACCGCCTGAAAAGCAAGCAAAAAAAGAGGACCACCGCGCCAAAAGCAGTGGTCCTCTTCATTATAAGTTATCCGAGACCAGAAGCTTGTACTCCTTGAAGAAGAAGTGCTGGTGAGGGAATTCTGGTTCTTGGAGAATGCCGCCGCATTTCTCAACCAAAGCAATGCCGTTTTTATTATGAACGGATGTGAGGCAGTACAACTCAGTGTATCTCTTCATATTGCGGGCATTGTTAATAGCACCCATCAGCAATTCAGTCCCATAGCCCATATGATGAAAAGAACTGTAGAGGTATATTTCTACATTTGGTGTCAATGTATCACCATTTATGGTAAGAAAATATCCAATAGGGACATTACCTTCTTTTCTAAATATTTTAAGGTATTCACGAGACCTACTGTTTTGGAAAAATCCAAGGTTCGTAGCCGGGTGTTTCCGTGGAGGGTCCTTTAACTTTGATAGAAATTGCCGTAATGCCAACAAATCAGTGGAAGTCACTTCGTTAGAAAACTTTTCGAGAGTCAGTTCAGTTTGTTCTTCGTAACTGATTGCTGAGAAAGGGTTTTCTTGTTCCTTCTTAATGATATGAAGAAATTCATCATCGGTTGGCTTTATAATTAACCGCTTCGTTTCGAATTCCATGATTGAATCCTTTCACATAGACAGCAGCACAAGCGCAGCGACTACGGCCACAGTGACGATAAACAGCAGTGTCCCGCAGCCGGAACCGCTGCCACCACTGTTGTGATGCCCGCCGCCACCACTGGAGTCACCGAAATTGCGGTCAAATGACTGCTTGTAGTGAGCATAACCGGTACTGCCGCTGCCAAAATAGCCATAATCGTTTGCCATAATGTTCTCCTCACTCTATTTGGAAATTACTGTTTCCGGTCAGAATATCTTCGCAGACATTCTTGTACTCCGGCAGCATCTCCAAAAATGGAGCCCAACGCTGCCTGACCTCTTCTCGGCCCTCGTCATTCAGATTGGAAATGTCGTCACAATCCTCCTGTTCGAGTATGACATCGGTTGCCACCTCGTTAAATAAGCGACAAGCAAGCTTTTGTGCATTGCTAAAAATGCTTGTACCGTACAAGCAGTCCCGCACCGTGTCGATACTCAACAACACATAGCCGAGCTTCTCAGACCAGAGAAGGTCTAAATTTGGATGTCGATGAATATAGCCACTAAAAGCCTCTACAATGCGGTCCATTTCAGTGTTTCGCTTTACATAATTAGGATTCATGGTTCTTGCCCTCCAGTATTCTGATGTTCTGAACCTCACTTGCACCCAGTACCGGGATAAAGTGGTGTGGCTCTATTACAGACAAATAGGCGTCCTCTGCTCCGTTCTCAGGGTAGAACTCGTCCACCACGCCGCGATGCTCCGTCGTATCGTTGTTGCGTTTCCAAGCGATTCGAGTACCGCAGGAGCACTTTGCCATTACTTCGATGATTTCATCCTGTGTCATTATTTACCTCGTCTTATTCATAATAGGGAAGTTTCTTGCTGAATCTCGCAGCCAGTTCTCGTGCTACGATTCGTTCCGCAGCCAGATGGTATCGTTCATCACTGTCCGGCTCTGCAGTTTCAACCTCTGCCTTCATTGTGTCCTCGTACTGGAGCAGCGCTCTGCGTATGACATCCACATCGTACTGCCGGGTCGGGCCGAGGTCGTAATATTTGTTTCGTCCTGCGGGAAGTGTTGGGATGTTCATACCTGTGCTCCTTTCTCAGTCTCCTTCTTTGGACTCTTCGGCTTCATACGGTGCAGTGTATTTGCACTCAGGAAAGTTCTTGCAGCCATAGAATTGACTGCCCGGCTTCGGACCAAACTTTGCAACGCGAAGCACCAGAGCGCCGCCGCACAAGGGGCAAACTTTCTCGGATTCTTTCTTTTTCTTCTCTAAAATGCTCTTCGGGATAGAGCCCGTCTCAATCCACTGACGGAATTGTGCAACAGACATACTGTACCCAGTGCCGTCCTTATCTTTCATGTCAATTCGTTGCGCACCATCAATATAATTCGTTAGGAGATACTTCTTCGTGCTGCCAGTGAGTGAACACCAAGAATAAGCAGTCGGCGAAAAGCAGATGATGCAGCTATTGGGGACAAGTCTGTGACGCGGATAGTTAGAATAGTTCGTCATATCTGATACCTCGAACGCAGCGAGCTATGCTGCCATAGATAGTGTTTTAGGCTCCGGCATTAGTGTCGGAGCTATTTTTCGTTCAACACCTAAATTATATCAGATAGCTTGTCCCATAATCTGGACTTCCAGAGCAGAAGCAGCATCTTCGTGAAAATGTACAAAAATTCAAAGAGATTTTCAACAGCTTGCTTCTCGAACTTTTGGTTGCTTCCAGCGATGTTCATATATAGAGAGACTTTTTTGAGTTTACAATTCAGACCTGAAAATTCTCTTTATAAAGTAATGAAAAAACCTCAAAAAGTGAATCAATTGGAGGATTTTCGCTCTGTTTTATTTATAGAGAGAAAAAATTTGAAATTTTGTTGGAAAATTTCTGATTTCTTGTTCTCTTATACAATAGAGGGCTAAATTTTAGACCTACTAAATAAAAAGGAGATTTTCAAAATGAAGATGGACAAGCAAATGCGTAGGATTTTCAAAGGTGAACTGGGGCAGGATGCACTCAAAGGGCTGGAACGGTACGGGGTGGAGGACCTGACCCCATATGCACCGTGGCAGTTGAAGTTCTATGTGATGAGTCCGCTGCCGTGGCCGCAGTGCGAGGAGTTGTTTAAGCAGTATAAGGAATACTGCTCTGAGCATCGGTTTATGAGGTTCGATACTTGGTATGCTGCTGTGGATGGTAATCCGGTTCGTGATGGCGGTGATGATTTTGATTACTCGGCATACGATGACCCTTCAGAACAGTACATAAATTATTCGTGGGGCGAACCTCTGGATAAAGTCAATTGTGAAGATGAGACGGTGGAGATTGACTGCTGATATTGTCAATGGATGAAGTGAACAAAGATACTGTGCAAACATTGTGCAATAGGCAAAAACGAAAGGATAGAGCAGACTTTATTTGCAATTTTGCGACAGAAATTATACAATTAAACTATGTATAGTTCAGTGCAGCAGAAGCCATCAAAAGCAGGTGTGTATCATGATTGACAGAAAGAAATTTGATAAGTTGGTCAAGGAATACCAGAATTACTTCACCAACCACAAAGGGGAAAATGGTGAAAGCTACTGGGAAGAAGAGGAATTCAAGTGGCGCGGAATCAAAACCTTTCAGGATAACTGGGACATCGAAGCGGAAGACCTTTCGGACATGATTAAGCGCTCTTTGAACGGGGTAAGCCATATGATGGTTTCTCAGGCTCGCTTCCCGGAAGGGATGATTGAGGGCTTTGCAGAGCAAGAGCCCGATACAGTTCGAGCCATGTTCAAAGACCTCTTTGATGAGAGCAAAGATATTGTCGAGCGCTTCCATTCCTTTAAGCAAAAATCGGCTGACCTGCTGGAGCGTGTTGGCAACGGGGCGAAGAACCATTTTCAAGACGAAAGAACCATTGCCTTATATCTTTGGCTGCGGTATCCGGACAAATACTATGTATATCAGTATACGCAAGCTCGGAATCTCTCGATTGCCCTTGGCAGCGACCATCGCATCATAAAAGGTCGTCTGGATAGTAACATTCGTGAATGGCTGGCGTTATATAACGAAGTAACCGAGTTGATGAAGCAAAAACCTGAGGTTCGTAACTGGGAAACGCAAGGCATGACAGCAGTGCATTATCCCGACCCGGAGTATCGGATGCTCGCCACGGACTTGGCCTACTGCTACACTGAGCGTATTCTCAAAGAACAGAAGGCAGAGCAGGAGTGGGAGCCGAAAGACTATACCCCCGGCATCACGGTGGCAAACTGGGTATCGCTACTTGCAGATAAAGAGGTATACCACGAAAGTGCCAAGACCGTTATTGAGCGTCTGGTGGATTACGGTGGGCAAGCAACCTGCACACAGTTGGCACAGAAATATGGCGATAATGCCAATACCTACAATGTGAACTCTATCGCATTTGCAAAGAAGGTCTATGAAAAGACTCATTGCAAGTTGGCCGAGAGGGAAGACGAGAGTATTCGTTGGTGGTCTATTCTGTATATGGGCAAGAAAGCCGATAAAGAAGATGACGGCGTATACATCTGGAAGCTGCGTCCTGAACTGGCCGAGGCGCTAAAAATTGTGAATGGCGAGGAAGTGCCTGACGAAGACACAGATACAACGGAGTATACCAAAAAGGACTTTTTGGAGGAGGTATTTATCTCTGAGGCCAAGTACGATGAGATGTATGCTGTCTTGATGCGTAAGCAAAACATCATTTTGCAGGGCGCACCGGGCGTTGGTAAAACTTTTGCTGCAAAGCGGCTTGCGTACTCCATCATGGGTGCAAAGAACGATGACCATATCCAGTTCGTGCAGTTCCATCAGAACTATAGCTATGAGGATTTTGTAGAGGGTTACAGACCCGCCGCCAGTGGTTTCGTTCGGACTGATGGCATTTTCAAACGCTTTTGCATAGACGCGGCAGATGTTCCTGACGAAAAGTTCTTCTTTATCATCGATGAAATCAATCGCGGCAACCTCTCCAAAATCTTCGGCGAGCTCCTGATGCTGATTGAGAAAGACTATCGCGGTCAGGCCGCGACGCTCCCCTACAGTGGCCGCTCCTTTACTGTACCGAAGAACCTCTATATCATTGGCATGATGAATACTGCGGACCGTAGCTTAGCTATGATTGACTACGCGCTGCGCCGTCGATTCAGTTTCATCGATATGGAGCCGGGTTTCGACACTGACGGCTTCAAGGAGTACATGAGCAGCAAGGGCAGCAGCACGATGAAAGCACTAGTTGAGGAAGTAAAGCAGCTTAATGTCGATATCAAAGAAAAGCTTGGCAAGGGTTTTTGCATAGGGCATAGCTATTTTGTCTTCGATGAACCGTGCTCGGACGAACTCCTCAAAAACATTGTAAACTACGATATCCTCCCGATGCTGGCAGAGTATTGGTTTGATGATGAAGAACAGTATGAGATGTGGGCATCCCGCCTGAACGGGGTCTTTGAGAATGGCAGCAAGTGATAGAGAACAAATCCTTATAAAGAATATCTACTACATGCTGGCCTATGCTTTTAAAGCGCTGCAACAGAAGAACTACAAGGATATGGAGACCGTCCAGTTTGACAACGCTCAAAGCCTTTTTGCGGCAATTCTTGCGCAGGGTATCAGTCAGCAGCTAAAGCAGGGACTCTATAAAGAGTATATCGACCAAGAAGGAGACCTCTCCGTGCTGCACGGTAAAATTTCCTTTCCCGGCACGATTCGAAACCAGATAGCCCATCGCCAGCAGCTTCACTGTGAGTACGATGAACTCTCTGAAAACAATCTTTTGAATCAGATAATCAAAACCACTGCGCTTATTCTGATTGGCAGCAACGAGGTAAAGAAAGCGTATCGGCAGCGCCTCCGCAGTGAGATGCTCTTTTTCTCGTCTGTCGATGAGGTCGAGCCAAGTTCTATACGATGGTCCGACTTACGATTCCACCGCAACAACGAGACTTATCTGATGCTCATAGGCATCTGCCAGCTCGTTCTGAATGGTATGCTTCAGACCGAAGATGATGGCAGCTATAAACTTGCTGCATTTGAGGACAGTCAGGAGATGAGCCACCTATATGAGAAATTCCTGCTGGAATACTACCGGCGAGAACATCCGGAACTGAAACCATCGGCATCGCAGATACGATGGGCGCTTGATGACGGTGTGCAGACGGCTCTGCCAATCATGCAGAGCGATATCATGCTCCAGCGGGAAAAATCCGTTCTGATAATCGATGCCAAGTACTATGCTCACAATATGCAGGTGCAGTACAATAAACGCACCATTCATTCCGGGAATATGTACCAAATTTACACCTATGTAAAGAATAAAGAATTTGAGCTGGAGAAGAGTGGCGAGCCTCACAAGGTATCTGGTATGCTTTTGTACGCAAAGACGGTAGATGTTATCCAGCCGGATAGTGTGTTTCAGATGCACGGAAACCAGATAACTGTCAGGACGCTGGACCTATATCAGCAGTTTGAAAAAATCAAGGAATCCTTGGACGACATTGTTGCCGCCCATTTTTCGAAATGAGGTAGTAAAATGAAGAAAATCATCGCATTCGTTATGGCTGCGACTATGGCAACATCCTTAGTCGCTTGTGGCAGTTCATCAGAAGCAGCGTCCTCTGTAGTTAGCGATTCGAGTGCTGTAAGCAGCTCTGAAGTGTCAGAGACCGATATCTCTAATGATAAGGCAGATTCTGAATCTGCCTCACCTACTCCTACGCCTGAGAAGGCCGTTACCTATGACCCGGATTTTCAGGCACAAACCATTGTGGACAACGATACTTGCACGATAGAGCTTCAAGGCGTTGGCTACGATGATGACTACGGGTATTACTGGAAACTCTATTTCAAAAACAAAACCTCCGATAAAAAGCTCGATACTATGCCAAGTTGTGAGGAATTGAATGGTATGGATGCCGACCTTTTCTGGATGCCAAGCGTTGAGCCGGGTCAGGAGGAGACCGATGAAGTTCAGTGGGATGCGGCGGGACTTAAAATTTATGGTATCAAGCCGCAGGATATCAACACCGTGAATGTCCACTTTGATGTTTATGATGACGCAGAGTGGAATGTTGATTTCAGAGAAGACCCCGTCAATGACGACTTCGTAATCTATCCAAAGGGAGAGGAAAATGCAACTCCGGTAAAACATGAGATACAGCCAACGGACCTCGTTCTGATTGACAATGACTCGTGCCGCTTCGTGATATGTGGATACGACCCTGATGGAACATATGGTTATACTGCCAAGGCATACATCGAAAACAAATTGGATGAAGATATTGGATTGAGACTTGACAGAGGTTCTATCAACGGCTTTGAATGCTCTCCTGATGGAGCAATGAAAGTGGAAGCCGGAACAAACGATTACACAGACATCTACTGGTATGATTATATTGATACTTATGAAGCTGGAGGGAAAGACCCTACTTCGATTAAAGGAATCGTAATGCCGGTTACAATTGAGACCTTCTACAATAGCAATGTCCTTGGGGAGGGCACTTTTACCATTGACCCGCAGACTAATACACTTGTCTCAAATTAAACCTCATAGCGCATTTATCTATGCAAGGAGCTCTAAATGTTCTCTGTATCCGCAATGGCAGCACAGGCAAAACAGCCCAACGGCGGCTACCTACCCGTGAGCCTATTCAGTACAATCGAATATGACGATGGTAAGACTATCCTTTCGATTCCGTCTGAGTATGCGGGCGCGGCAGGTACAGTTGTTGATTACATGACGCGGTTTGCCATGGCAGAGGACAAACAGGCTGCGTTCTCCATATCATTGGCAGGTGCCGCAAAAGTAGCTCATGGGGCGGATGCTATCAGGCTGCTTGACAAAGTTACGGGCCTTAATGAGCTATCTCTGTGTGCTGCATTTGAACTTGTAAAATTCGATGTTGCCTTTCGGCAAGGCACGGCAGCATTTGTCCCAACAGAAGCAAAAGCTCCGCCCAAAGAAGTGCTATTGGCGACTGCCATTATGATTCAGCGTACTATTGCATTTTTCCATGCCTATGAGATGCCTGTTCTAAACGGTTTCACGATGGACGGCGGATACAGTCGATTAGTAAGCAGCGGTGACGGCGATTATGTTACGGAGACCACGCTGCTGGACATGAAATGCACCAGTGGTAATCTAAATAGTCGCTGGACATTGCAGCTCTTGATGTACTACATCATGGGCTACCAGTCTTACAACAGCCGCTACTTCCGCAAGCTGAAACGCATTGGATTCTTCAATCCGATGAAGAACACGCTCTATTACTACGATATCATAGAAATTCCCAACGAAATACTGTACAAGGTGAGCCGTGATGTTATCGGCTACAAGATGGATTACAACCCATATTCGCTCGGAAGTACGCCGAAAGAAATCGAAAAAGCGTACAAAAAGTGGGCATCCGTTGAGGTCAAGAACGCAAACGCGGTCAGGGATTGGTACAGAGAGAACTTTAAGCAGACGGATTTCAAGCTAGATGACTATGAGGACGGTATTCATCTGATTTCGGTAGATGATTACTGGACTTTTATGCAGCAGAGCGGCACGAACCGCAACAGTAGACCTCTGTTTTCGCATACGAAAGCTGTGATGATGATAAAGCACGGCGGCTTTGTGATGTTCCTTTCTCAGAGCGCAATGGGAGAACTTTCTGTTCTGAATGGTGCGCGGACTATCCATGCAGCGTATCCTGCCCGGTACTACTACGACCATATGGTTGAGTACGCCAATCAGATACTCGCGTGGTTTTCTCCCTACTGGGATAAAATGAAGCAGATTTCCGATGGTTTGAAGGAGCTTACACCATCACCGGAAGTCATGTATGCTTACCATTGTGCATCGGTACAAAGAGCGAACGAGGAAGGCCGTAGTATGGAGCTCGTTTCCTATGAGGACTACATAAATCAGCCTACTTTTGGTGGATTAACAGGGTATCAGGGTGACACGACTATTTATGCGTGGCATCTGGGTCGTGCTCATGGTTGTGTTATCGACATATCAAGCACAAGCCACATCTATCTCAATCCCTATAACGGCAACGCAATTCCTTATTCTGCACGGAATATGACGGAGCGTAGAGTTTGGCGTGATAGTGTAAAAGCCCTGATTGAGAGTGACCGCCCTCTGTACCTCGAAGGCAGAAGCAAAGCAGCGCTCACTACAAGTACTGTAAATACTGCACTTGCTATAGTTTCAGACCTGAATGAAGATGCAATCAAAGAGTTTGAAACAGGCAATGGTATCTACAAGATTTCTAAGAAGCTCATGGGCTTGCAAAGCATCTATGAGCACCGGGTTATCTGTACATGGTACGATAAGGTACTCGCATTTATCGGTCAGAACGACATAGGCAATGAAGAAATCAATGATATTCTTGACCTTGTTGAGTTCGATGGAACAGAAGAGTATCGCAAAAACGCCACACGAACCTTCTCACTCGTTGGAGCAAAGAAACGCATGAACTGTGGCATGATGGCTACTGTCATTGCTGACAATGGCTTTTATGACATTGCGGTACGATTCGAAGACGGCTCTGTCGTATACCACAAGAGACGCGACAAATTTAAAGCTGGTTCAATACGGCCACCAAAATAGACAAAATACTTTTGCAATCTTTGTGCATCCAGACAAATCAGATTACATATAGGTTAAAGTCCAAATTATGGTATTCTCTAAGATGTATAATGAAGATAATGAGCAAACAACTGTTCGATGAACGGTTCCCGGAGCATCCGCTAAGTATGATTCGGAAATATGTGAAGTAGGTAATCGAAAACAACTGATAACATACAGTAACCGTTAAAGGAGTCGAAATCACATGGATATTGTGCTTGAGGAAACCCTCAAACGCTTAGGTCCATCCCATACCCGTCTATATTCTGATACAGTAAAAAAGATTCATGAATTATTTCCTGTCCCACGGGAGCAAAAGATTCTTTGGGCCGATGTAGAAGTAACTAATCGAGTTTCAGGAATGGTAATTACTAAGCAAGGAATATTTCTTAGAGCCAGCGAAGAAGTAATCAAAGAAGATAATAAAGATAGGAAGAAAAAGGATAAAATCTTCTCGCAATACTATTACATAAAATGGGCTTATTTTAATCCGGAAGACTTTAATATTCGAGAATCCTATAGTCATCTTCTGGTATATTACAACAAGCGTTACATCGCAAAGCTGTCTAATAAGAAGAATTTCTTTCAGACCTACTCAGACTCCTATAATGACATCGTAAAAGAGTCTGCCGTCAACACGGCGAACTTCTTTGCCGGAATCGAGTCAACTATACCGGGTGCTTGGGCACAATGCAGAACGAAAACCGGTCATGGCGAAATGGCTGAGGAAGCTCTCAACTTAATGGATAGGTTAGACGGAGCTGATGCGAAAGTGCTCGGCAGAGATAACGCAAAAAACGGCCCCGATAGGTTTGTAAATGGCGTTTTTATTCAAACCAAATATCATCAAACAGCGCGAAGCTGTGTGGAATCTTGCTTCGATAAAACCACTGGAATGTTTCGCTATAAAATGCCTAACGGCGAGAACATGCTGATTGAAGTTCCAAGTGATAAGTATGCCGAAGCTGTTAATTTGTTCCGTCAGAAAATCCTCGAAGGCAAAGTTCCCGGTATTACAGACCCAAACGAAGCCAGCCAAATTATTAAGAAAGGTCGCCTCTCGTACCAGCAAGCAGTCAATCTTACAAAACCCGGAACTATTGAATCCTTGGCATACGATGCAGCTACAGGTATCGTAACATGCTCATTTGCATTTGGTATTAGTTTTTTGGTTACTTTTCTTTTGGTTTATGCCCAAACCGGAAACCGTCATAAGGCAATGGACTGCGCTATGGCTGCGGGTATTCAAACATTTGGCCTTAGCTTTATAAATCATGTCCTGACACAGCAAATTGCTCGTACTGTTTTACCTCACCAGTTTATTACCGCAAGCACTTATATCGTTGACAAATTAGGCTTCAAAACCACCCAATCCATAGTGAATGCCTTGCGGTCACTGGCTGGCAAAGGAGCAATTAGCAGTGCAGCCGCGAAAAATCAGTTAGCAAAGATTCTTCGTTCGAACGCAGTGACTGCGGTAATCACGCTTGTTGTATTTGCTGCTCCAGACACTTACGGTGTTTTCTCTAAGAAACTATCCGGCGCACAATACTCGAAGAACATGCTCTCTCTCGTTGGCTCTCTCACTGGCGGTGGCGCAGGTGTTGCGGCCACGGCTTTTGCGACCGCTAAAATTGGTGCAATAACAGGGACATCGGTCAGTGGTCCTGTCGGAACAGTATTAGGCTTCGCTGGCGGAATGGTAGGCGGTTTTGCTGGAGGAGTTGCTGTAAAAGCTGTAGGAGACTTTGTTCGTGAAGACGACTCTGTCATCCTATCTCGACTGTTCAATGCAGTAATTATCAATCTTGCATATGACTACATGCTGAGCGACTCCGAATTAAATGTCATTGTAGAAAAGTTGAATGGCATTAAGCCACGAGAGCTGAAGAAGCTGCTTCAAGCTGTCTTTGCATCGAACAATAAGCAGGAAAAAATCATTGACGATTTCCTACGGCATTATTTTGAAGAAGTTATTCGTCAAAGAGCCGCTTTGCTAGAGCCAACTCCAGACGACCTTGTAAACTTTTTTGACGATTTAGCACACAATGACACGCTAGTGCCATATTCTGCACCTGAAGGAACCACAGTATGCGCATCTATTTAGAACCCGTGAATCTCCGTCAGTGGAACCTGTTCGATAATGTAAAAGGCTCCGGTCATGTAGAGTGTTTTCTTGCCACTCGTGATATGCAGCTTGGAGACATCGTAATTCTGCATATCGGCAAACAGGACCCCGCGCATGAGAGTGGTGTGTATGCCTACGGCACGGTCATTTATGGTCCGTATATTCTCGAAAATCGTCCCGCTGAATACTGCAACAACAAATTGACCGTGGATGTTCGTATAGACCATATCGTATATGACACACCCATCATCACCCACGAGCAATGTAAGAAATACACCGGCCAGTATAGAAGTGTTCACGCCATCGCAGATTCTTTCAATGACAATTTGAAAGTCGCTCTGGGTATCCAGTAATACTCCACAAAATGAAGAAGCGCTCACCGTGAAAGGTGGGCGCTTTTCTCTTTCTTAATCTGTACTTATAAAAGGTATATCACACCAGCATATCGAACAGTCCAATCATCAGAGGCATCGTGATGATGGAAAGCAGCGTACTCAGAACATACAATGCACTTGAGTGCGCCGCATCACGATTGTAGAGTTGCGCCATTGAGGTGACTGTCGCACAAGACGGCGTAATAGCCGATAGGTAGACTGTCATTAAAATTGCTTTACCATCTGCAATCCAGTCAGATGCGTGGAACACGCGAAGTAGCAGCAGAACAATGATAGGAACTACAATCAGACGAAGTGCAACGGGCAAATAATTTCGTACTGTGCAAAAGACTTTTTTGAGAGGGACTTCTGCAATAGCCATGCCAGCCAGCAACATTCCCATAGGTCCAATCATGTTTCCCACGCTGCTGAGCGTACTCACAATGGGCGTAGGCAGGGCAATATGTAGCAAGTAAAGAAGCGCACCAACAACAATCGCAATCAGATTGATGTTAGTGAGAATTTTCTTCCATTCCAGCTTTGTATTTCCCTGTAGACAAGCGCTTGCATGAGTCCAGAGCAGTATCAACTGAACGATGACAAAAGCACATGAGTACACAACATACTTGCTTCCAAGCAATGCCTGTACCAAGGGAATGACAAGCGCAGCGGCATTGCTGTAGATTACATTGACTCTCTCAACAGCATCCATTTTCAATGGTTTATGGAAGGCTGCATCAAGTGCCAGAAAGACAACATGCATACCGACTGCAATAGCCATAGAATATAGCAGCCCAGAGCGAATTTCCGGCGTATCATCTATCTGAAACGCATTCAGAACAACGCACGGCATAATCAGGTACACAAAAACTACAGAGAGGACTTGGCTATCAGACGGTTTTAGCAGCCCAATCTTGACCACTATATATCCCATCAGTAATACGATAAATAGCTGCGCAATCTGTTGCATCAACAAGAGGCTAACTTCCATATTGCTATATCCTTCTTTCTTATCCGCACTATCGTACTCTTTTCAAAGCGAAGAGTCAATATGCAGATTGACAGAAGATTTTACAAAATAATAGCGCTCACTTATCCAGTGAACGCCAATTTCATGGTTAGAGCTTTAATTGTCCCACACAGCTCTGCGCAACTGGCAGTAACTTATGAGCCATTTCGTTGCGGAAGTATTTTGGATTTACTGCCCTCATACCGAACCGGACCCGGTCAAGCGCATCGGCATCTTTGAGAATCGTATACAGCAGCCAGATGCGGTCAGCATTCGGCAGAGAAAGAGCTTCTAAATCTCTGCGAGCGACAGCATCATCGAGGCAATGATACTCGATGAGAAATCCAGTGCCGGGAATCTCGGTCATGTGGTCAGCGGCATAAATGTCACGGGATGCCTTGCCATGGTTATCGTCAACATCATCGTTCGTGCGGCCGATGTCGTGGTAGATGGCGGCATCCATCAACATCTGCGTTTCTTCTTCAGAGAGCATAATGCCATCCATCTCAACGAAAAGAAGCGCGTTGAATAGTACACGCAGCGTGTGCAGGGCATCGTGCCCAGACTCATTTGCATCGAGTTTGCCATGAACTGCATACAGATGCCGAATCTCTTCGCGACCGGCTTGGTACAGGGGCATGATTTCGAGAACTTCTTCTTCGACAGATTTTAAGCCATACAAAGTATCGACTTTTACGGATTTCACGGCAGACGGCAAAATGACAACTTCCGACTCGTTTCTTTCTGAGAAAAACTCAATGATGTCGTCCTTTGACACCTCTGCTGAGATGATGGTGCTGTCCTCATCGCTCGGCAACCTGCAGGCAAAGAAGCAAGCTGCTTTGTAGCTGACCGTCCAAGAGAAAGACTGCGTATACGGCGTTGACTTACTGCCCTCTCCGCGATAAACGGTAACCGTATCCGGGAATTTCCGAAGCCTTTCAGCAGTTTTCTTCTTCTGCTCCTCAGATTTTCCGGACAGGACTTTGCGAATATCGGCTTCGCTGAGATTCTGGAACCCATAATCAGTCGATTGGTAGTAATCCATAAAGAAGTCGTACAGTTCCGGTGAGGGCTCTGCGTTCTTGACATACTGCGAGAGCACAGAAACCCTGAAACTGTCTTCGAGGGAAAAGAGATACGCCCGAATATGCCTCGTGTCACCGACAGAAATTGCCCTTGCCGTCGAGAGAATCCGATTTTGAAATGCTTCATCCGATTCGTTTGCAACAGATAGGCGCTTATCGCCGTAAATCTGAAGATTCAAGACAATCGGGATGGTAGGATTTTCGAGTTCGCAATAATAGAGCGAGGACAGGATGTTGTATGAGGCATAAATATTCTCAACGGGAAGAAGCGGGTATTTCTCCTGAAATTCCCCGGCAGTCATGCCGACGGTATAGCCCTTCTTCTTGAATTTGGCGAAATCCTCTTTGGTCTTCACTTCTGAGAGAGGAAGCAGATTGTCGAGGTTTGCCCGGTTGGTATTGACGAGAATGTCACCGATAGTCATGTGTTTTCCTCTCATTCTGGAGATAATCTGTTATTAGCATTATACCATAAAAAGGCCCGCACTGTCATCATTCGGCAGTACGGGCACTCAATTGATTTGCAGAGGTTCTTACTGGGCGACCTTCACGCTTTCAACATGCTGCATGATTGCATCACAGATGTCCTCAACAGTATCCGCTTCAGTCTCATAATCGCGCAGGTCTTCTTTGTCCTCTGTGTAGGGGAAGAAAAGCTCATCGATTTTACCGTCACGGATGATATACTTGATTACGCCACAACCATGTACGACCGCTGCGCCCTCATAACTGCCATCATCGTTTTGCTTATCTTCCTCGAATTTAAGCGGCAGCTTACCGCCGAAGCCTGCTTCCACATAGGCGAATCGTTCCGTCAGGAACTGCGTGTTGTCCATAATTGCATCATCCGCAGCATCGAGAATATCGAGATAAATGCCACGGATGAACTTTTCACCGCGCTCTTTAACTTTCTCATCAATATTGGCGGCATTTTTGCCATTCTCATCATAGTAGAATTCCGGAGACATGCCCACTTCATAGCACAAGCATACATCTTCGTACTCGGCACGGAGCTCGCTGCCAAGAACGCTCTGCGTCAGTCCAAAATCAAGCACCACATGGTCCACATTGATTTCGCCAAAGATGTGCAGCTCGTGCTCATCCGCAAAGTACTTGACATCGCTGATGTTAATAGTTGCCTTTTTCATATTCATTATCTCCTTTAGTCATCATTATTTCGTCATTTCGGTATAAAAAAGATTCTAATTGATTATACTCATTATATCACATTCTGTTTCTCGTTGCATTTGAATTTGCCGTCAGCATTTCTCTACATATTCACCACCTCTTTTCCATCTGCATGGCTTACTTCTTAACCTTCACTACCAGTCGATACATCACCCTGTCGATGTACTGTTGCTCGACCTTGATGTAGCCTTTCATTTCGAGCTTCTTCATTACGATGCACACATTTGAGCGCGTGCAGCCGAGAACCTTGCTCAAAGCTGTCTGGTTAATCACACCGTTTACCTGTGTCATGCACTGTCTACGGAGCAGCAGAAGCACGCATAGTTCAGAAGAGAAGAGATTCAGGTAATCTTTCGCCTCTAAGTAGCCAACCGCCAGATATCCTTTGTTGCGCATCGGGAACTCACTGGTTTTGTATGTGTTCGGGATGCCTTTGCTTCTGCATCCTTTGACAGTATAGATGAAGTCCTGCGCACACAGGCTTTTAAGCTGCTTGCGAACAGCGGTTCCAGAGAGGTTAGTGTACTCTTGGAGCACTTCAACCGTCTGAGGCTTCTCATCATGTTGAGCCATCGCAAGTGCAATGTAAACTGACACTGCCGCATTTCCCATCTCACTTAAACTGTTCAGCAGCATATTGGGGATACGAATTTGGAAGTCATTCGTTGATGGGAAGGAACCTTTCAGGTCAATAAAGCCGTATTGCTTAGCGATTTCCTTCAAATCGTACTTATAGTCTCCCGGCCAGAGCGATGTGAAAGTTGCATCGAAGTCTTCATCCATCGCCGGTTTGCAAGCTACCGTGCTCCAAACGCGCAGGACATCCCGTACCTGAGAAGCAGAAAACCCGTAATATTTAGAAAGGAACTTCATCAAGAAAGCCATCGTGCTATGACGGCATCCTTCCGGTGCAACAGTCAGTGCCCTACGCACCGCTTCGGGAAACTCCTCTTGCTTCATTATTTCGAGCAACTGTACAGGGTATTCCGGTTTCACCTCATGTACAGTCTCGACTACAGGTTGAGCTTTCGCAGACCGTACCTTATCCGGACATTTTGCATCACGGATTGTAAGAGCAAAGATGTACTCGCCCATATCCTTCGTCTGAAGAGATTCCAGAGCATATTCCAATTCGTTCACGCTTATCCGTTCGGTGCTTTCTTTAGCAATGCGGCACATCATGGGCTCTTTGCGCTCACTGATGTACTTCGAGTTCTCTGTAAAGCACTTTGCGTTGAAGGTTCCGGGTAACCGCATCATCCGTGCTGCATCCGTGCAGGTCACATCGACTTGAGCAAGTCCCTTGGAGCGAATCAGATGTACCAGATACTTCAAGGTATCCTTTTCATGGAGCTTTTCAGAAAGCAGGATGTGTGCCTGATAGCTGTGTCCGGTATAGACCCACAGTGGATGAATGCCTACACTATCAAACATTGCATCGTACTGTAGCATCGTTGCTTCATCGATATGGTCAAAGTCCAGAGGTACTTCCTCGCATTCGATGCTATTGGAAATCGTCACCTTGCCCTTATTCGCTGCCACACCGTCTTTGGTTACAGACTCTTTATCGGAGTCAAAGGAGTAGACACTGTAGAACACACAGAGCGGATACCCGTTACGCATTTCGAGCCAGTTCTTCAATGCGTTGACATCCTTCTCACGAAGCTGCCAAGTATTGAAGCTGTTATGGTACAGCACATAGGGGGTATCTTTCTGATTGCGAGTAATCGCGCGAATCTCCACGCAAGTCTTATCGTTCTTATCCATCAGGCTGCGGTGTACGAGTTTGATGAAATCGAGAACAGTCTCAAGCTGCTCATTCAACTGAGCAGGGGAGAGAGCAAGTGCTTCATATGTTTTTCCGGCAGATGCCTTCATAGTCAATTTCCTCCTTTTGACTTCAAAAGCTCTATTAAGCCGCCGCGCCACCGCCATGTAATGACTTGAACTGTGCAGACAGTTTCATAATTCGCGGTGCAAGCAGGTCTTTCGGTTGTGCAGAACCAAAATCCCGCTGTCCAGCGGCTTTCAAAAGATTTATATCACCAATTCCTACGAACTGTTTCTTTGCTCTTGTGATGGCCGTATAGGCCAGCGGGCGCTTGAGCATAAAATCTTGTCCTGCCACGCAAGGAAAGATAATTGCGCTGTACTCTCCGCCCTGAGATTTGTGAACTGTCACGGAATATGCCAACTCGATAGCCTTAGAAACGCGCTGTTTCTCAAAATTGAGAACGGAGCCACAGTCCATCTCAATCGTCATCAACTCGCCGCCAGCAGAGATACTGACTACCGTGCCAATATCGCCGTTCACGCAATCTGCTGCGTTTTTTAAGTTGATGACGCGGTCTCCCTCTCGGAAAACTCGCTCACCAATCTTCATCTCACGGAGCCCCGGTTTTGCAGGATTGATAGCATCTCGCAGAATTCGATTCAGGCAGTCACTGCAAATCGGTCCAGAGCGCTCCGTTTCTTTTCTCAGCGGAGCAAGGACAAGAACATTCTTGATACCGTACTGCTTTACTGCGTTAAGATACTGGTTTGTGATTTCTTTGCAGATTACAGTTTTATCGTTCGTGGCAACCTGCTCAAACGAGCAGCCACCAGTCAGACTAATGTTGAGGTTGCCTTCATTGATATCAGCCGCGAGCTCTGGAATGCCGGTCATTTCGGTCTGGCGGAAATTCCTATCCAGAACAGTGGTCGGCACGGCCTGAGAGTCAATCATTGCCTTCAAGACGCTTCCGCAGGAGATGGGCGGGAGCTGGTCAACATCTCCAACGAACACGATTTGAGAGCGTCCATCCGCGAAGTTAGTATGGTCAATGAGGAACGCGGACAAGTCGAGGCCCACCATCGAGAACTCGTCCACCACAACCAATCCAGAGTCAATCCGCTGCACCAGCGCGTCATTGTAGTTTGCTTCGAACTCATCCTTATCGGTGTCATCTTCCGGAATCAACCGGAAGGCTGAGTGTATAGTCTTCGCCGGATACCCGGTCTTCTCGGTCATACGCTTGGCCGCCAGCCCCGTGGGAGCTATCAAGGTGATGTTTTCCTTTGGGAACGCTGTATGGAAGGACTCAATCAGCGCTTGAAGACAGGTCGTCTTGCCCGTGCCGGGACCGCCGGTAATCGTTGAGACAACATTGGTTCCTGCCATCCAAACTGCAGCCGTCTGCATTGCCGAGAGCTGCATGTTTTTATGGGCTCTACGCCAGTCATCAAAGGCTTCTTGGAACGCATCCTGCTTATCCAGACTTACACGCCGAGAGTTATAGACCACGAATTCAGAAATCAGCTTCTCATATTCGAAGTTCTTTCTCGGATAGCAATACTTACCGGACCGGCAGATTTCTTTCTTTTCGCGCAAACTGTTCATGGCGTTGCGAACATCCTCTTCGGATACGCCACCCAGCTTTGTTTCGGAGAGCAAGCTCATGGTAGACTTCACAACATCGACAGTCACAGCCATTGCTGCGTTGTTCAAGTGGCAAAGCGCATTCAACTGATGCTTAACTGCAGCAGAGACACGCTCTATATCATTTGCTGCAACCTTGTCCACTTCGCCAATGCAGTCCGCCACCTTGAATCCGACAAGCGAAGCCGTCCAATACGGGTGGTACTTCATTACTGACTCAACACGGTCTCCAAACTTGGTCACTATTCGAGCAAGCTGCTCAACGGTGCAAGCTCCACCGTAGGTCTTTTGCAGTTCTGCAATTTTCTTGACCTGATTCAGCCGCTCAATCAGCTTCTGAATGTTGGCTTCTTTCAGACCGGGGCAGCGCTCTTTGAGTTCAGATACATCGGCCATCGTCAGGCGAGTCAAGTCGCCCTCGCAATAGTCGCAGATGATTGTACCACGCTTTTTGCCGATACCTTTGGCGGAACGAATGAATGCCATAGATTCCTCAATACCGACAGGGATTTCAGCAGTGTATGTCTTCACCTTGAAAGTCTGACTGCCCTTGTATGACACATACTCACCGATGAACAGAAACGGCTGTCCCTCGTACATCGGTGTGAACACTCCAGAGCAAGTCGTCTCAACCGTTCTTCCGGAAACAGGAGAAGCCATCTCAGCAACAAACAGCCGCCAGCCGTTCTCCTTCACCACGATATCCTTCGTGTAAACGCCACGCATTGTTGTTTCCATGAAAACTTCCTCCTTTTCCAAGAAACACAGCTACCATCTATACTGTATCGCTATACTATATTGTATTGTTTTTTGTTTAATCGTTTCGTGCTATACCTTTCTGCTGACCACTCTGCTTTTCTGCAGAATCATCAGCAGTGTTTTCAGATATCGCTTCGCCTTCATCGTAGACATCTTCATCTTCGTTCTTCTGCTTACGCTTGAACCTTTTCTTTGTCTCCTGTGGCAGCATCTCAAAGTTAAATATCTCGATGGGCTCACGAACCACATTGTATTGGCTCGGAATCGGATGTACTGCGACATTCGCCAGAACGGAAATCCTTGCAAACAATGCCACCGTATCTACCATATCCTTATCGGCTCCAAGGGAAGGCAGATATTTTGAGCACACCCAAATCAAAGCGAGAGGAAGAACCAGAACCACAATCAAATGCAGCGCAATCTGTGGCAGATGGCTTTTGTTATGCATGGTTCATACCCCCAATCACTCATTCTGAGTATCCATAGCATTCAGGACTGCTTTCTTCGAATCGTATGCCACCAGTAGAGCATTTGCAATCGTGAAGAGCGAGCAGCTTGCAAACGCCTTGGGCAGATACAACGCAAAGAAAGCTTCATTGTCGCGGATAATCATATCCAGCAGCCACATCTTGTCATGCGGTACATTATCATGGCAGTAAGTGTTGCCGCTGAGATTGATATATACCGCGGCATCGCCTTTTTCCTTCTTATCGATGTGCCGTCTATTATAGACCTGCCAAAGATAGGCTGCCATGATGAAATCCTTATAGTACTTCTTATCAAAGCCTCTGCGCTCATATTCTTGCTTTAAGAATTGCGAAGTGTACTTGGTCTCATCACAGGGAATAGGCATCTTATCTTCCAGCATCACCGCTCGATATCCGGTTTCAACTATGCTGCGAAGCTGATTCTCATCCACCTCTCTGCACAGAACACAAATCTCTTTATCTCCCTGCGCATCATGCTTGAAACTCCCGCGCACCGCCTTACTTTGTTCATCATAGTAGATGTACAAGACCTTCTTGCCAGAAGACAATTCTTTAGACATTTCAACGACACTCTCGATGCCATTTTCAATTACCAGACTCATAGCTGCCACCGCCATTCTATTTTATATTGTTTTGTGTTTAATTGTTTATGGGATAAGAAATGCCAGCACATTCGCTGGCTCTTTCGTTTTCTCTATTATAAGCCCATTCTTACACAATGTCAAGCATTTTTCATATATTGTTTTATATATAATAGATATATAATAATTAAGAGCACCGCCTCCCTGTAAGACGATGCTCCTTGGTATTATGCCTTTATTGCGCCGAGCGACTCCATAATTTCACGGACACGGTCATGCTCAATCTTTGTCTTGAAAGAAATCTCTGCCACACTGGTGACACCCTTATCGAGATACCCCTTTACCTTATCAATTTCACACTGAGCTATGTCTCTCTTGAGTTCGTCACCCAGCTTGTTTAAGGCTTCTAAGCCGACCTCATATCTGAAGCCATCCTTATAGTATCGAGGACCAGCGGCATTGACGATTTCCACCAATATAGATACGACATAATCTTCTGTAAAACCAGTTTCCTCTGCCACCTGTTCTTTAGTAGGTTTGTTGTCTGCCGATGCTGAGTCATAGATAGTTTTTTTACGCTCCGCAACGCTACCCCAGCGGCGCTGTACGGCATCCTTTGCCTTTCTTCTGCGCATTTCGATGTCTTCGCTGTCAGTCTTGTAACGATTTTCAAAGCGCTCTTTATACTTTTCCTCACGGGCCTCAAATAAGAGTTCCGCCGCTTCGTCAAGCGTTTTTCCCTCGGTCTTGTACTGGTTGATTTGGGCAATCAGTTCGCGCTCAGCTTTATAGACACCCTCGCTCTTGTTGCTCCCTGCGCTGCTCTTATTGGCGACTGCTTTGCGGCTCTCGGTTTTAGCACTATCCGAGATTTTCTTTAGGTCGTTTTCCGTGAGAATCACAGGCTTATAGGTGCTCTGGTCATTCACTCTGACCGGATACATCGGAAGGCAAGCCACCCCATCTTCCGCACCTTGGTTATGAGCATACTCAAGGGTATCTTCTGGGTAATAAACCTTAAAGTAATAGCTGCTCTTTTTGATGCCAGACTTTGCCGTCTCAAATTTGAAAACATTCGAAACAGCACCTTTATTGAAGCCCTTGTTTACATCCGTGTATCCATCACCAGTTTTGGTATCACGAGCCACACACTTCTTAGCAATCGACATAAGATGGATGCACTCCATCTTCATGCGTTCTTCTTTCTGTTCCGGTGTAGCTTCGCGCATCTCGATTCCGTATGCATTCACAAACTTGTCGTTCAGCAAGCCTTTATCCATGCAAATCTGAGCGTACTGGGCAAGAGGAATAAAATGCGGCTTTTCAGGGACTGCTAACTCTGCCCTCTGAGCCAGTTGGAGAGTAACAAGCAGGGAAGAGTCAAACAGATGCAGCTTGCCATCTCCAGTGATTACAAATTCATTGACTGCATCAGGTCCACCCCATGCACTCATGTCGGTAGTATCAACATCCCAGCGCTCACCCGTTCTGGAAGTCAGCTTATCCACATTTTCAGGTGCTTCAAGGGCTGCAAACACCGGCTTACAGCCGTCATGTTCCAGCTCGTCGATTTTGATGCTTGTATCTAGCGTACCGTCTGCATACAGCAGATACATTCCCTCTCGGAGGTTGTCCTTAGTCTTAATTAGCCGCATTTTCATGGGCTGAGGTCTGTGGATTTCCGATTCATCTGGCTCACAGTCTACCGAATTGTTCATCGGTTTACTGTCAACGGATGCTGCAATCAAATTTTCATTATAGATAATCAGCTTATTATCATCCGTCAGAACGATTTGGTTCTGCACTCTATTGCAACCCCAAATAGCCATATCATCGATTTTTGAGCCATCGGGAGCCGTGTCCCAGCGTTCAATTTTGCTCAACGGTCTTTTGGACTTCTTTTCTTTTAGGGATTTCTCTCCGGCTTTGATTTCAACATTAGCATAACGGTTTGCAGACAGGTGTTCGGGCTTAATATTGCCAGCAAGGAACTCCCACAGCGCCCACACATCGCGGTTCCGATGTGCTCGCTGTGACGCATATTTCAGTGTGCTCAGATTCATGTCCCGCAGCATCGTTCCGTCAGGATACAGAATCGCATAGGATAACCCGTCTTGTGTGGCATTGGTGCGAACAACTCGCATTTTCATGGTATTTCTCCTGCGGATAAATCCGCCGTTCTATATTATTGGTTGTTGTGTTTAGAGTTGTTAAAGCGACATTATTTCATTTCTTTGCGTCTACGGTCTGCCGGGAGAGTAGCATCGGCGGGGACATACCACACTCTGCCAATCTTGACCGCGCCACTAATTTGGTTTCGGGTAATCTTGGTACGAAGAGCAAAGATAGAGACCTTATCCTTTTCTTCTTTGCCTTCATTGATTTTATCGCAGAACTCCTGCAGCGTGATGTAGTCCTTATTGTCAGCTTTCGTGATGTCTTGGAGGCCTACCGGTGCGGTCTTCATCCAATTGCAAATCACAGATGCATCCAGCATCACCAGCGCATAATCAGCGTCGTCACCGTAAATCAGGTTCTGGCTCACATAGCCGAGTGTCTCGACTTCATCCTTGCCCCATGCTGCCATTGCCTCATCCGTAGGCGTGGTAGACCAGAATTCACCATCCGTAGAGGTGAGTGCATCCGGAACGCGGTACTTCGTCAGGAACTCAGAGAGCGCAGCGTTCGCTGTCCTATCACTTACAGAAAAGGTCTGCATCGTTCCATCGTGGTAAAGAACTGCCATTTTGTCGTTGTCGTCTAGCCAACGAACAAGTCGCATAATCATAATACACTCTTCCTCTCGCGTCAAGTAACTATTGTTTTGAATTTATTATATATTAGCACACTTTGCGACAAAGGTCAATAATTTTATTTAATATTGTGTTAATTTTAATCGATTCGCTTGACATTTGCTTTTTGTTGTAAAATTCGCATTCTCATGCTAAAATAAACCCATTAAGGAGTAGAAGGTGCTTGCGAAGGAGTTGCATACAATGGATAAGGAAAACAAAATCGGAGTTCGAGTAGTTTTAGGCATAGCTGCCGCTTTTTCTGCTTTAATTTGGGGCATCTTAAATCAGTCACCAGAACAAGGTAGTAGAGAATGGATTGAAAGTCTCTCTGACGATGAATTGGACAGAGCGAGGGAGAAAGCTCAACAGGACTACTTAAATCCCGCTCTGAATGAAAAGCTTCGTGAAAATGCACAGAGCCTTATGTTCCGCTATGACAATGAAATAGGAACTAGGGGTAAAGCCAGAGGTGAGCACAAAGGTCCTACCCATCATCCTGACCACGGTGACCACTTATACAAAGACGATGATTAAAATCGACATCCCCAATAAACTCTATATATAATAATGTAGGAGTCTTGCATTTTCTATGAGCAAAACATAAGCGCCCCACCACCATACACGGCAGCAGAGCGCTTACTGTAAACAGAATGGAGGAGTGTGACGGCTCCCCATTTCGAGTTAATTTTACACCATTTTCTTTGAGTAGTCAAGATGGTATAAATCATACACAATTATACTACAACAGCCCCACCACCGATTTCTCGGTAGTGGGGCTGTTGATTTATTCAGTTACAGTTTCTTCGGTTGTTGACTCTTCGCCTTCGAACTCGACAGTAGATTCTGTTGAGCTTTCAGCAGGGGAGTCAGTTGTCTCGGATTCTGCCGGTTCGACATTATCTTCGACTTCGAGTTTCGGCGTAGGCGTTGCCTCAATCGCTTCATCAGTGTTGACCACAACGGGTTCGGTTGCATTTTCAACGCTGTTCATTTCTGTTGCAGAGGTGAAGTAGCCGGGATTGTCTGCGGTGTCGATGTGAGCATAGCTGGCATCGATATGCGATGCATCGTACACTGTTCCATTGCCACCCACGAGCGAAGTACAGTCGTTGAACATTTCCTTGCTGTCACAGTCACTCTTAATCGTAAATTTGTCGCTTACGATAATTGTTTTCAGATTCGTATCGTGTTGGAACATATAATTCAAATTATACGCTTCGTTTGTACTAAGGCCTCTCAAATCCAGAATTGTAATATTGGGCAAGTAGGAGAACATGTCCTCCATATTACCACCATAAGTAGAGCTTGAGGTAGTCCAAAGTTTCAGTTCCGTAAGAGCCGTACACTCAGTAAACATCGATTGATAATAGCCATTATGTCCATCATCAAAGTTAGATACATCCAGCGCTTTCAAGTTAGAACAGCCCTTAAACATAACACGCATGTCTTCACATTTGCTCGTGTTGAAGCTGCTTACATCCAAGGACTCAATCGTTTTGCATCTGAAGAACATGTAACTCATATTGGTGACATTACTTGTATCAAACGAAGTTACATTCAGTTCTTCTACAGCCCAGCATCCGTTGAACATATCTCTCATATCCGTCACTTTATCGGTGATGAAAGATGTAACATTGAGCGATTTGAGCGCTCTGCATCCGTTAAACATGCTCCGCATGTTCGTTACATTACTTGTATTGAAGTTCTTAAGGTTCAAATCAAGCAGCGAAGAGCAGCCGGTGAACATATAGCTCATATCTGTTGCGTGGTGCGTATCAATGATGTCGATACCGTTAATCGCCACAAGATTTCTCATGTCAGCGAACCAATAGCTGGAATCGCTGGGCATATTTATCTTTTCCGCTCCGTTTCCAGCGATATAAACATCGTTGTCAACCATCCAAGCTGTAATAGAACCGTCCTTCGATTCAGAAACATCCCAAGGCCCATAAGTAACCGCATCAGGGGCGGTTGCCTCTGTCAGGAAAGTAATACTGGTGATGTTGTTTTTATACTGCATAAAGTCAGTAGAATCGCCATACTTGTGAGCACGGATGGTGGAGGGGTCAGGCAACTTTTCTACTGTAAGTTTGCCATCAACAGTCAGGATATTGTAGTTGGTCGCAGCCAGTCCGGAGACGCTGATAGTGTACTCTCCAATCGGGTAGTAGCCATAGGAATCAGGATTCACTACTGTGCCATCCTTTGTCACTGTATAGGTGGGTTTTCCGGAAACGACTGTGTCAACAGTTTCGGAGTTCACAAAGCCGGAATATGTAATATTAAATTCCGGCTTTTTATTTTCTCTGACCGTTACACCACCAACGGTGACTGTCAAAGGTGCAGGAGTAATAATCAGCGTGCCGTTGTTGGTATATTCGAAGTCTTCACTGCTGTTGGCGGGCTTGATGGTATAAGTACCAACTCCCGTAGGAGGCGTAGTAGAACTGCTCCCATCACTGCTGATATAGAGAATATCCGAAATAACATTGCCCTCGCTGTCTACGCCTGTGATGATGGCGGGCTTACCATCGTACACCTTCGTGCCGACATCGCCGGTCCAGCTCAGAGTTTTATTGTCTCCGCTCTCACCATAGGTAACGGTGACTTTCTGCTTCCCAACTGCAAAGGTTGCATCCACATATTTGATAGTGTAGTTGCTTGCCGTCAGACCGCTGATGCTCACAGTATGAGTACCGGTAGCATAAACCTTGCCGGAAGCCTCTGCATCATTACCATCTACAGAGTATTTGATGCCGGAAGCATCAATAACTGCGGAGGTTTCACCATTCACAAACCCGCCCAGCTCATAGCTCAGGGCAGGCTTCTTGGTGGGGGTGTA
>OLOM01000031.1_pt1 | contig 92248 bp, 74 predicted proteins | sample 1672531 | NCBI WGS metagenome assembly OLOM01 (sample SAMEA3136696, study PRJEB25190) | human gut metagenome | reverse complement strand
CGGCACCAGGCGGTGAAGGCTCCGTACCCTGGCAGCCCCTCCCCGCGGCCCTCGCGCAGGAACGCGTAGACGGCCATCTTGGTCATCCCGGGCAGCTGGGCCTTCGCGCGGATCTCCTCCTCGAGCGGGTCGAAGGCGCTGCCCCTCGCGGACCTCCCGTCGGCGGCGGACTCGCCCTCCCGCCAGTACTTGGCGACCGTGTGCCGGTCCATGCCGTGCCTCCTCGCGATCTCGCTGAAGTTCGGCTTCGCGCCGGACCCCCTGTAGACGTTCAGCTCTCCCATTACGTTTCGCTCCATATCCCGCTCCTCCCGGGTCGGATACCCGATCGGAGCATAGTTCCGTTAGCGCAGTTGGTGAAAGTACGTTAGCGGGGTCGGCGAAAGCGCGTTAGCGCATTCGGCGAGATGCGTTTGCGAAAGTGGTCAATTTTAGATTAGCGCTAACAAGGGCGCGCAGGGCGCGGCAGAGGTGGAAGCCGGTCACGCCGGACTCGTAGACCGCCTTCGGCGACTCGAACCCGAGGGCCCACTCGGCGACCGACGCGGGGTCGTAGCCGAAGGAGGCGCGCTCGACCTCCCCGGTCATGGGGTTCAGGGCGCAGGCCTTGATGCTGCGGGCGTGGACGTCGAGACCGATTGCTGTGACATAATTGGACATGGAGCCCCTCCTCCGTCGCATGTGGCGCGCGGCCACGGTTGGCGCTACGACCATTGTCGCCCGACCCACGATAGAGCTACAAGAGGAGGGGTCCCAATGTTCAACTCATATCGTCTGTTAGGGCCCAGTGCACGGACTTGAACCGATGAGGTCGCGAGGCGTGAAGCAAACAGGCCTGCGGCCTGTTTGTAGCCGAGCGTGCGAGCGGGCGGCGGCAGCCGGCCGCGTGGCCGCGGATTCGCGAAGCGAAGACGTAAGCCAGAACGACACATCATTGCTTGCTAAACGCGCTGTAAAGACTCCTAAAAGAGCTGGAAGGCAGAGTCGACAAGCTCGTTAAAACTCTGTTCTTTAAGACTGAATGTATTCGAAGCGCCGTCGTAGCTAAATTCGAGCGATCCGTAAGAGGATTCGGTATCGTCATTTTCGATTTCGTTCAGCGCGTCGTTGTATATTTCGCGCACGCGCTCTTTTTGGGCATCAGTCAGCTGACTGTGAGCGCTGCTCAGTCCCTCGTCATAGAGATACTCGCTAAGCTCTTCGTGGAAGGTCTCGTCAAAATCATAGGCGCTTGGAACAAAGTAATCGAAAAAGGCGGTACCACGGTTGTCGGCGGGATCTTCGTTGTTGGTAAACGCATAGACGCTTTCAATTTGATACGTAAAGTTGCCGAGCAGCTTATTGGCGTAAATCGTCGGATCGATGCCGAGGTCCTCGACATCGTATCCATAGGAGTTTTTAAGCTCCTGCGAGAGATTGTTGCAGATGCGCTCGCGTACATCCTCATTGTCTTGTAAGGCGGAGAGAGTCTGGCAGGTAACATCGTAAACGGTGCTTTCTTCCTCATCCAGTTCCGATGGATCCAGCTGCCTCGTTCGGGGATGATCAAACGTATCGTCGTCATGCGTGGAGAAGGTTTCCTCAAATGATGCGAAGGGGCTTTCGTCGAAGAGGGTGCTGTCGAGAAGGTTTCCGGCAACTACGAGGATGAAGACGATGAGGATAAAGATAGCGAGCTTACTGCGGCGACCGGTTGTCTTAGGGGAGCTGCTCTTGGTGTGGTCGGACGCCCGAGGCTTTTGATTCGTCTTGTCGTCGCGAGTCTTGAAAGCTGCTTTCCATGCACGATGGGCTCTTTTGTCGGCGACGCTGGCGGGGGAGTTGTCGGTGGGTGCGCGGTAGGCATCGGGGCGCTTTCGCGGCGCGGAGTAGTCTTTATCGGCAAAGGAACATGCGTCACCCAAGAAATCACTTGGCTGCGTGTCTTCCGGCATTATGGGTTCGCCGGCGTTAAACGGGTCGATATTAGAGTCGTGGTGTCTGCTCATGGCGTACTCCAAGGTCGAATGGCCTTAGGGTTTAGTATACCGTGGGCGGCACAAGGCAATGGGCTGTGATTGATAGCAAAAAGGCCTGATGCCAGGGGCGTCAGACCTTAACAATGGAGTGCTGGTTGTTGCGGGCTGTGTTTAGAGATCCCAGTCGTCATCATCGCTGGGCCCGCGGTCTACATACATCTTGCTCGTGCGTTTCTCGAGAATAAAAGCAACCAGTCCGATGACGAGGATGCCGACAACAAAGAGAATGCCCACGCCTTCACGCGTGCCAAACAAAAAGGAAAAAAACGTGTCCATCCAGCCATCTCACCTTCTGGGGGTCAAGTCAAACTGTCCATAAGTATATACTTGCGAGAGCAATGGTATATTGCCAACCTGAATACACATCGCGGTGCCGGCACGGCGCCGGCGCGGTACAACGGAGGAAGCATGCTCGATATCAAATTCGTTCGAGAGAATCCCGACGCTATCGACGAGGCCATGGCCAATCGCCAGACTTCGTGGGACCGTCAGAAGTTCTTTGAGATGGATGATGAGCGTCGTCAGGTCATCGTCGAGGTCGAGGAGCTTCAGGCTACGCGCAACGCCGAGTCCAAGAAGATCGGTGCCCTGATGAAGGAGGGCAAGAAGGACGAGGCCGAGGCCGCCAAGGAGGCCGTGCGCGAGGTCAACGAGAAGATCGACGGTCTTGCCGAGCGCCGTACTCAGATCGAGGGCGATCTGAACGATTTCATGGCCCATCTGCCCAACGTCCCGTGTGAGGCCACCCCGTACGGCAAGGATGAGGACGAGAACATCGAGCGCCGCCGCTGGGGCACCCCGCGTGAGTTTGATTTTGAGTTCAAGGCTCACTGGGACTTGGGTACCGACCTCAACATCCTTGATTTCGATCGCGGCAATAAGCTCTCTGGTAGCCGTTTTACCGTTCTTGGTGGCGCTGGCGCCCGTCTTGAGCGTGCGCTTATCAACTTCTTTGTGGACACGCACACGAGCCGTGGCTTCAAAGAGTGGTGGCCGCCCATCGTCGTTAAGCGCCAGACCATGTTCGGCACGGGTCAGCTGCCCAAGTTCGAGGATGACGCCTATCATGTGTCGGGCGACAACTTCTTGATTCCCACCGCCGAGGTTGTGCTTACCAACCTGCACGCCGGTGAGGTGCTCGACGCCGACACGCTGCCGCGCCGCTATACCGCTTTCACTCCGTGCTTCCGCGAGGAGGCTGGCTCTGCTGGTCGCGATACTCGCGGTATCATTCGCCAGCACGAGTTTGACAAGGTCGAGATGGTTAAGTTCGCCAAGCCTGAAGATTCCGACGAGGAGCTTGAGAGCATGACCGCCGAGGCCGAGTATCTGCTGCAGCAGCTGGGCCTTCCGTATCGCGTGATCAGCCTGTGCACGGGCGACTTGGGCTTCTCGGCTCGTCAGACCTATGACATTGAGGTTTGGCTGCCCAGCTACAACGCGTACAAGGAGATTTCGTCCTGCTCCAACTGCGGTGACTTCCAGGCGCGTCGCGCCAACATCAAGTATCGCGATCCTGCCAACTTCAAGGGTTCGCGCTACTTGCATACGCTGAACGGCTCTGGCCTGCCGGCCGGCCGTACCATGGCGGCCATTCTGGAGAACTACCAGAACGAGGACGGCACGGTTACCATTCCCGAGGTGCTGCGTCCCTACATGGGCGGCATGGAGAAGATCGTGCCTGAGGCATAAGGCTTCTTGCAAATATATCGCCTGATGAGCGGCGGAGTCCCATGGGGGCTTCGCCGCTTTTATTTGCCGCGCGCTCTGGCGGCGCTTCGACGGAAGTTTTAGCAGCGAGAAAAGCTGTCCATCCGTGTGGGAGGCTCTGAATCGGGCGCACTTTCTGTCCTATAAGACGGGAAGCGCGGGACATAAGCAAAAAAGAAGCCCGATTCCCGGGGGAGGCGGGAATCGGGCCCTGCTCGCGCGCTCAGGTTGCCCTGCGGGCTACTCTGCGTGCGGCGTCATGTTGGATGTGACGCTACTTTCTCGTTCCGGAGATGACAAGCCCGTTCTCCTTGCAGAGGTCCTTGATGCTAATGTCCTTGGCCTCAAGCTTCTTTTCCTCAAGATCTTCTTCGCAGAACTCAATGGACTCGAGGAATGCTTTGACGGCGGGATCGTCGGGGGTCGCCATGAAGAGGGTGATCTCGACGCTTCTTCCGGAGTTGGGAATATCGGTCGCGAGGTGCATGCTCGGCGTCTTGTGCCACGTGAAGTTGACGGTCTTCCAGGTATACCGGCCGATGGTTACGTCTTCTCCGCGCTCGTAGCCATCGCGGGCCGAGTCGTTGGTGACAACCGTCTCGGCGTCCTTCGTGGAGCTTACGCCAAAGGAGATGACTTTGTTGCTATCCTCGATGCCGTTGAAGAGGATTTCGGACACGTTGCCATCGCTTCCGCTGCGCGCCCATACGTCGTAGCCCTCGGGCGCGTAGGCCTTGAACCACGTAAAGTCGATGCGGTCGTCGGCAGGCTTTTTAGACTCTTTCTTTTCGGTCGTCTGTTTGGAGGCGCTGCCAGCGGCGCTGCCGGCGGGCTTGGCATTGTTGTCGCCGTTGCAGCCCATGAGGGCCATGCTCAGGGCAAGAGCCGCAACGCACGCCGCCAATAGCTTCTTGGTGATCTTCATAGGTCCTCGTCCTTTCTTGCTCGTCCCTCTCCGCTTATCCTGCAGATCGTTGTGTGGAGCAACGCCTGCCTTACCCACATGAACTACGGGCTACTTTCCCGGCTTGTACTCAGTGAGACCGTTTTCCTTGCACAGGTCTGCAATGCTGATGTTCTTGGCTTCGTTATGTGCCTCTTCGAGGTTCTCAGGGAACTCGAGGGACTCGAGGAATGCCTTGACGGCAGGGTCGTCGGGGGTCGTCATGAACAGGTAGATGACAACGCTTTGGCCGGTGTCGGGGATCTCGGCGATCAGCTCGACGCTCGGGGTATCGTTCCAGGTGAAGTTGACGGTTTTCCAGGTGTACTTGCCAATAGTGATGTCTTCGCCGGCGGTATAGCCGTCGCTGTCGGTTTCATCGGCAACGAGCGTCTCGGCGTCGTCGGATTCGACGTCAAAGGAGATGGACTTGTCGCTCTCTTCGACATTCTTGAAGCAGATACTGCCAACAAAGCCGCCGTCACCGGTATCGGACCAGATGTCATAGCCCTCGGGCACAGAGGCCTTGAACCACGTAAAGTCGACGCGGTCATCGGCAGGCTTGCTGGATTCCTTTTGTTCAGCGGCTCCTGTGGAAGCGCTTCCGCCACCGGAAGAGCTCGTGCCGCTGTTGCAGCCCATCAAGGCCATGCTTAGGGTGAGAGCTGCGACACACACCGCCAGTAGCTTCTTGGAGATCTTCATAGGTTCTCGTCCTTCCATGTGCATTTCATTTCGACCCATGGGCCGTTGAGTGGATCAACGGGTGCCGCGACGGGTCCTTCTCACTTATGAGGCTATCGGCCGGAGGTTATTTTGGAAGCGCCTTGGGTCCCGAATGCATCGCGCGAAGCGTCACAAACGTCCCATTTGTGAAAATGAGGGTGCGATGCGAAATCAATCGAGGAGCGCATTTTGATCAGATGCCTTATTTACCTGCGCTTTAGCTGTTTTGCATGCGTGAAGCAAAAAATTTTTTGACTTTTAGAAAAGTTTTTCTTGACGCGACCTAGGGGCGATGGCATTATAAATAGCGCGCTGCGGCATTAGCTCAGCTGGATAGAGCGTTTGACTACGAATCAAAAGGTCATAGGTTCGAATCCTATATGCCGCACCAACCGAATGTTAGGCCCCCAGCAATGGGGGCTTTTCTTTTATCGCGGTGTTTCGCCCCGCCTGCGAGGTGCTTGGCGGCAACGCTTTTGTCCTTGTGCTCGCAGCCTTATGAGGAGCGCCTCGATCACGATGCGCCCGTAAGCGCTTGTGTGCATGCGAAAGTTCCTGCTTTGGCAAAAAAGTTAATATTTGTGCGATTCGGTTATCGCGTTTGCGGATGTATAACTGCCCGAATGGCCTTTGAAGGCTCGATGGCGACTATGAACGTCGTTCATAGTCGCCATCGGCAGTTTCAGCGCCTAAACGTTGATGGAAGGGGTCGTCATATCGCGCAATTATTGACTTTTTTGCCAGAAGGCACAGGTCGGTCTGCGGAAAATGCCAAAGTGGCTCGATTTACCCGTTTTTTATTCAAATCGACTACCGTTTTATGCATTTATGTTGCCTCTGAAGCGGGCGGTCCCGTCCCCCGTGCCCAAAGCCACCGACTGCCGGACGTCCTGGGTCTGAGGCTTAGCATCGAACGTATGATGGATGAGGAACATCTCGCTGCCAGCACGTTACCGGTGGCTTAAACAAGAAGGACGAGGCAATGCAGGCAGCTCGTTATAAACTGGGCCTACTGGCGGGCAAAAAACGCTTCACGCACATGCCCGAGCAGCTCGATGACGAAACGTACGGCACGATTTCCGGCGCGTTTGGCAAGGATGCTCAGGAGGCCTGCTATGTTGTCCGGTTTGTCGGACGATTGCAGGTCGAGATTTTGGGCTATGTCAACATGTCCGGCGAAGTGTACCGTACGTGTGCTCCGGTGAAGGATGCGGCGCTTCCGGATGTTCCCGATCTGGTGATTCGCAAAAGCCCCGATGCGGAGTCGGGATCGATTAGCGTACTTGATGAACATGGGCGCTTGCGTCGCATTTCGCACTTCAAGGGTGCTGTGGAGGGCACGATGCGCGAGAGCGCCGACGAGCCCACCTGGAATTCGAAACGCAGCCTTCGCTACGGTGACTTTCTGGCGTCGCTTTATCTGCGCTATTGCGTCTTTGGCACAGCGGGAACCGGTGCCATTTCCCCTGGAAGCCCGAATGCCGAACATGAACGTTTTGATATCGAGATGCGGATGCTTGATGAGCCTGTCGAGCTGTTTTGTGGCTTTGCGTCTGCCTCGCTTCCGGACGCCATTGACGCACTGCTGTATCGCATCGAGAGCAATCAAAATCCCTGCGGTCTGGAGCTGTATGCAAAGCGCTTGATGAGCGAGGTGGATCTTCCCTGCTTGCGCACTTGCTCGGTTAAAACGACGCTTACGCTCGCGCGCATTGAGCGCACACGCAGCTTCTTTGTCAACTTCGATCGTTCGGGGCTGTCGCGTCATGAAGTGGAGACAGTGCTTTCTGTTGAGACGGTTCTGAATCGCCTCTCTCGCATACTTGATCGCATGGGGGCGGGCATGGCGCCTGCCTCTACGTCGCCAAGTGAGGAAGACTGCTCGAGGATCGATCTGCGCATCTTCGACGAGACGACGGGACAGGTCGCGCAGCTGTTGGAGCAGCTTTCGGAGCCAAATCCATGGGCGATGCCGGGAACGATCCAATGCACGCCTGGGGGCGAATGGGATGTTCGCACGCGATTTGCACGTCTTGCGGAGGGGATTAACGTCATCACGCGTCTCGACTATCGATTCGATGTCGATGGGTCTCGCGGCGCCATGCGCGTGCAGTTCATGCAGCCGCCCTGCGCCGCCATGCCCCGCTCGTTCTATGATGAGCTCGCGGGCGGGTGGGCCAAATACGATGAGGGCGAAATTCGAGAGCTGCGCGCGGAACTTCTATCGCGCGTGGTCCTTACATTGGCGGCGGCCTGTTTTGCGGCAGGGCTCAATATCGAGCGCTGCCTTGTGCAGGTCGATCCATTGTTCGAAGATGAGCGGCCCGAGAAGAGGCTCCCGATATGCATCTACGAGTTCACGCGCTCGGCATATATGGCCAAGTGGCGTGAAGTCGCCAAGCGACTCGATGCCGGGTCGTTTGAGGGCGCTCCATGTCTAAAGGCGCTTGAAGACTCGATATATGCCGGTGAGGAGGCTTGGCCCGCAGTTGACCGACGTAAGGTGGCGCCGGCAAACGATATGCGCGTGCTGCCAGAATCGTTGCGGTCGCTGCTTTTGGCAGATACCGCTGCGGAGCTTGAGGTGATGGAGGACTCCGAAGACCCTCACGTCAAGCGGGTGGTGGAGCTCCGGGAGCTTGTGCATACCGATCCCGCAGCGGCGGCAAAGGGTTTTGCCAAGCTCGTCGATGAACTCGAGGCGACATGTGTGCTGGAAGAGCTTGCGGCAACGGGTCCGATTGAATCTCAATTCTGTGAGAATTACCTTGCGCGTTTGCTGCTTTCCCTCACGGAGGACGACGGCGACATTCGTGTTTTGCGCGTGCCGGATGCCCTTTACTTTGCCCAGTATGAGCTGTGCAATCTCTATACGCAGGCAGGCGATTTAGAAGCTTTGCTGCCGCAGGCGCGCAAGCTTTACGATATGGCGAAGTCCTCCATGCAAGCGCATTTTTCGCTCATCAACGTTCTTGCCCAGCTAGAGCGTTTTGATGAGGTTGTCGAGGTGGGAAAGCACGCGGCGCGTCTTGCGCATGATCGCGCCTCCATCGGCTACCTGTTCTATCGTATAGCGTTTGCCTATTGGAACTTGGGCGATAGGCAAATGGCGCTAGCGTGTTATCGGCTGATTCCGCGCGGCGAGGAGATTGAACCTACGGCGCAGGAGGAAATGCGGGCGCTTATGGCCGAGATGGAAGTCTCGGAGCCGCCTTCGTTTGAAGATGCGGTTGCTACCGTCGAACGGGCGGGAATTGCCTTGCCGCCCACAGAGGAAGTTTCGAATTTCATTGCCGATTTGGCAGTTCTGCTGGTCGATAATGGCTTTTTCTTCTTGGGAACGCGCTGCGTCTATCAGATGTGGCATGCACGCGGCAGCGACGATTTAAGCGTGCTGAGCAGGTCTTTGCAGTAGCTTGGGTGCAGTGTCGCTGCGTATCTGCGAGAGAATTCTGAAGACTTGCATTTCTGTTCTTGTGCTGTTGGGTCCGAGTGGGGTATGATATTACGGCTGTTACGGAGAGCTGACCGAGAGGCCGAAGGTGCTCGCCTGCTAAGCGAGTATGCCCCAAAAGGGCATCTGGGGTTCGAATCCCCAGCTCTCCGCCAGTTTGACTTGGAAAGGACGTCCACCCGGGCGTCCTTTTTCCGTTTTGGAGGAAGCGGGGATTCGAACCCGAGAGAGTGCGGAGCTGAGGCAACGCGTAAGCGTTGTCCAGCGCAGCACGCAAGGCGCGTAAGCGCCGCAGCGGTGCGGCATGCGCGCGCATGCCGGAATCCCCAGCTCTCCGCCAGTTTGACTTGGAAAGGACGTCCACCCGGGCGTCCTTTTTCCGTTTTGAAGGAGCCCGGGGATTCGAACCCGAGAGAGTGTGAAGCTGAGGCAACGCGCTCGCTTGCTACGGCGCGATGACGATATCGTCGCGATGCGTTCGGATGGCGTCCCAGGAGAACAGCTCGACCAGTTCTGCTGCGCTGCGCGGTTTGACATCTGGGGCGATGCCGGCGAGATGCGCGATGTATCCCAAAAGTGCTTCGGGCGAGCCAAATCGTTCGCGAAGCTCGTCCATACCGCAATCGTGATCGCGCTTGGAAAGGCGACGTCCGTCGGCGGCAACGAGCAGTGGCACGTGAGCATAGTGCGGGTGAGGATATCCCAGCAGATGCTGCAAATACATCTGGCGCGGCGTGGATGAGAGTAGGTCGTTTCCGCGCACAACTTCTGTGACGCCCATGGCGGCGTCGTCAACTACGACCGCAAGCTGATAGGCGAAGATTCCATCGCTGCGCCGAATCAAAAAGTCACCGCATTCCGAGGAGAGCGACTCGCACTGTTCGCCGTAGACACCGTCTACAAATTCAATAGTATCGAAAGGGCTGTTGGCTTCCGGCACACGCAGGCGCGTTGCCGGCAGCCGTACGGCTGTGCGCTGCGCCACCTCTGCAGGCGAGAGGCGGCGGCACGTGCCCGCGTAGATGGGGGTACCATCGCTCGCATGTGGAGCGCTTGCCGCGTGTAGCTCGGCCCTCGTGCAAAAGCAGGGATACGTGAGGCCGGACGCGACGAGCTTCTTGAGGGCGTCTTCGTAAAGGTTCGTACGGTCTCGTTGATAGAAGGGACCTTCGTCCCAGTCCAGGCCAAGCCAGCGAAGGTCTTCGATAAAAAGATCGGACCACAGGGGATTGTGGCAGCGCGTATCGAGGTCCTCGATGCGCAGGACCATGCGCCCGCCGCGGCTTCGCACGGAAAGCCATGCCATAAGGGCAGAGAAGATATTGCCCAGATGCATGCGACCGGAAGGCGATGGCGCAAAGCGTCCCACGACGCAGGCGTCGCGCAGGCCGTTTGCGCTGTCGATATGTTCTTCGTTGAATTCCATGTCGCTCAGTATAGAGGTTGGAGTGCGTCTGCGCTTGCCCGACGTCATTTGATGTCTCGATGCTGAGTTTGGATTTCATTGCAATCTGGACGAAAACGCGGCAGCGCGTGTGGGTATACTGTGCTCTCAATGTTACATGGAGGTGCGTGCACGATGATAAACTGGCTGATACGTCGTTTGGTGGCGCAGCCGGAAGGTGAGCCTTTGGACGCTTCGGTGCGTACCTGTGCCGGACTGGCCGCAGGCATCATCTGCATTTGCTGCAATATCGTGTTGTGCGTGAGCAAGGGCATCGTTGGACTGCTTACGGGTTCCGTGTCGCTTGTTGCCGACGCCGTCAACAACGTATCCGACGCTTCGAGCAATATTGTGAGCTTGCTGGGCTTTCGCCTAGCGGCACGTCCTGCCGACGCGGGCCATCCGTATGGGCATGGACGCTTTGAGTACCTAGCGGGCCTCAGCGTGGCTGTGATCGTGTGCTCCGTGGGTCTTAACTTGGTTACCGAATCGGTGAATAAGCTGCTCCATCCGTCGTTTACCGAATACGGCGTGGCTTCGATGGCGGTGCTCATTCTTTCTATGGTGGTCAAAACGTGGATGGCCCTATTCAATAGGCGCCTGGGGCATCGCATCGATTCGGGGACGCTTCTCGCTACTGCCGTCGACTCCCGAAATGACGTGATCGCCTCTGGTGCGGTCTTGGCGGCTGTGCTCATCTCCCGTGCCACGGGTATCGACCTTGATGGCTGGGCAGGCTTGGGCGTGGGCCTTTTTGTGTGTGCCGGTGGCGTCGATTTGGTGCGCGACGCGGCGAGCCCTCTTCTGGGCCAGGCTCCAGACGAGGGACTTGTTGAGCGCATCCACACCAAGATCATGTCGTATCCCGGGGTCCTGGGCACGCATGACCTTATGGTGCACGATTACGGCCCGGGCCGTCAGTTCGCAAGCGCGCATGTCGAGATGCCGGGCGAGCGCGACGCCTTTGCCAACCATGAGGTACTCGACACCATCGAGCACGACATCCAGCGAGAGTTGGGGGTCGAGATAACGTTGCACTGCGATCCTGTTGTGACTGATGCTCCTGATGGCCTTGACTTGCGCTCGTGGCTTAACGAGCGCGTGGGGGATATCGACCCGCGGCTTTCGGTCCACGATGTGCGCCAGAAGCGAGGTTTTGTGGCGTTCGACCTGGTACGTCCTACCGATTTTGATATGGATGACGATGAGCTTCTTTCTCGTGTGAGTGTGTTCGTGGGCGAAAAATGCCCCGGTGTCCCCTGCGTGGTGACGTTTGACGCCGGTTACGTTTCGCCGGTGAGCGATGGGAGCGTCTTGGCGGATGATGCGAAGGGTTGATATGCCTGCCTTGTTGGGGAGCACCAACATCGAATGTGGACGCGCACGCGTGCGAAACGTCCCTGCACGACTACAATAGGGCCACGGATAACGCCGACGTAAGGATGTGCCATGCGTACCCGTTTTCGCGCAATTACCGCCTTGGCCCTGGTGCTGGTGGCGTCTTTGATTCCTGCTGCAGCTTATGCGAGCACCTACCAGACATCGCAGGTGGATATGCGGGCGCACGTGGCGTCCGATGGCTCCCTGCAGGTGAGCGAAGAGCGAACTTTCGAGTTCACCGACGATGTTAACGGCGTGTACTGGGAGATCCCGCTCGGACAAAATCAGCAGGGCGAGAACGTGACCCTGAGCATCAACGGCGTTTCTGTCGATGGAGATGAATTCCAAGAGGCGGATTATGCCTCCTCGGGGGATTACGGCGTCTATACCGTAGATACCAGCGGCTCGTCTGTGACTTTGAAGATCTTTATGCCTTCGTCCGATGGCTCGAGTGCAGATGTCGAGATCTCCTACACGATGAGCGGCGCGGTCATGCTTTGGCAGGATACCGCCGAGCTCTACTGGAAGTTCGTGGGCGACGGATGGGGGGAAGACTCGAACGACGTGACGCTTAACGTTTCGTTTGACGCCTCCCTGGTGCAGCAAAACCCCGCTACTGTAGGCGATACGCTGCGTGCCTGGGGCCATGGTCCGCTAACGGCGCTGGTCACGCCCGACGACGAGGACGGCGAGGTTGATTACGATGTCCCCTGCGTGAGGAGCGGCGAATTCGCCGAGGCGCGTATCGCGTTCCCCGCGTCTTGGGTGCCCTACATGCCATCGGGCTCTCGATCTGATGAAGAGCGCCTTCCGGATATTTTGGACGAGGAAAAGCAGTGGGCCAAAGAGGCAAATGCTCGTCGCGAACGTGCGCGGCTTCTCTCTTATGGCCTGGCGGCATTGACGGTTGTTGTTTCCGTGGCGCTGCTGGCGGTGACGGTGGTACAGAAACTGCGCCTCAAGCGTCCTGTCCCCACGTTTAACGAGACGTACTTCCGTGATGTTCCAAGCGACGACCACCCTGCCGTGCTCGCGACGTTTATGAACAAAGGCACGGTGCCCGACCGTGCTTTTGTTGCTACGCTTATGAAGCTTACGGACGATCGTTTGATCAAGCTGCAAAGTGTTGCCACACCCGGTCAAAAAGCTGCGAGCGACTACTGCATTTCGATGGATAACGGTGGCTTTACGAGGGCAAAGAACGGAATCGATCGCGCTGTGCTCGAACTGTATTTCTTGGGCGTCGAGCGCCAGGGAACTACTCTTTCGCGCACATTCCAGTCGTTCAAGCAATATGCCAGAAAGCATACGAGTACGTATTCCAGGAGGCTTGATAACTACACGCACAGTGTCACGGGCGCTATGGAATCCAGGAATCTTATCGCTTCCGACGGCACGGCAGCCGTGGCACTCACGATTATTGGCGGCACGTTTGTCATGGGGGGAGGATTTCTCCAGATGCTCTTCTTGGATGCTCCCGTGCCTAACATCATTGCGTTTGGCGTCTCCGTTGTCTGCTCGGTGATTACCATTCTGTTGGGCTTGACCTTCCGTCGCCTAACGCAAGAGGGCGCCGACTTGGAGAACAAATGCCGCGCGCTTAAGAGGTGGCTCGAGGACTTCACCCGCCTGGGCGAGGCCGTGCCAGGTGACCTTATCTTGTGGAACAAGCTCATGGTGATGGGTGTGGCCCTGGGCGTCTCCAAGAAGACGCTGCGCGAGCTCGCCGACGCCGTGCCGCCTGCGGTTCGTAACGCCGAGGGCTTCTACGATTACTACCCCGTGTACTGGTGGTGCTATAGCGATCCTGCACTCGACGCTCCCACCGATTCGATTGGCAGGGTCTACCACAATTCCGTGTCCGCGGTGGCAGCTTCGGAGTCCAGCTCCGGCGGTGGCGGCGGTGGTGGCTTTTCTGGTGGCGGTGGCGGTGGCTGCGGCGGCGGAGGCGGCGGCACGTTTTAACCTGCGAGTTTCGATAGCTCATGCAAAAGGGTCCGGCGGAATGTTTCCGTCGGACCCTTTCATATCTGGACACGACCGCGGAGAGAGTTGCGATTGCGTCCAGGCACGGGCGTGTGTCCGTACCGCCTATGTGTTTTCCCCTGCGGGCGCGTTGGGCGTCAAGCTGCCCTCAAGACGTCCAATTCCTCGCAGGTTAGGCACTGAGGTCTAAACCGTAAAGATACATCTCTCGCGGAAGCAGACTGCGCTCTTCGCGTGTCGATTTGTATCTCCCTAAACGCTTCATGCCGCGGAACTCGTAGAACGACCATCTGCAATCGCTGTCGGTATACAGATACGCCTTAAGATCGCCGAGTGCGGCGTAGTACGAAGATACGGCGTCAAACAGCACCGTTCCGATTCCGAGCCCCTGTGCCGAGGGGTCTACAACGAGCAGCGTGATTTCATTGTCGAGTGTAAGGCCGCTCGATGCCAAGAGGCGCTCGTCTACTTTGCGCATGCCGTCGTACCACGTTTGGAATGTGTGGGCGGCTTTGGCGTCGTAGGAATCCATGGCGCAAGCCGATTTTGCTTCGATGGTCGCCCAACGGGATAGATCTTGATTGTAGTCGTTTTCCGAGCGGGCGAGGATGATGCCGCGCGGCGCACCGTCGATAAGGGCTACCTGTGAGAAGGTGGATACCGAGAGGCAATGCGCAAGATCGCATGTCGCCTCGAGGGTGCCAAAGGCAGCGTCGGGGACGTCATCGTCGTGCCATAGCGTACGGACGATCTCGACAAGCGGTTCGAAATCTTCATCTTCAAATGGTCTGTACAGCACGGTCGACACGAAGCGCACCTTTCTCTCGGCAGATTTAATACCACCGTTTGGAGCGCGGAATATGGTGCCTTCATGTCCACACGTCAACTGCGTCATTTCTACGCGAAAGCGCCATCGCCTCTCGGTATTTTCTTCAAATAACATGCGTATCGCCTGCGAGTTGGCGTGTTGATGCGCTACATTAGTGATGTATGTGGAAGAGGGGGTCGATGCCGCAACTTTTGCGGTATCAAGGCCCCTTTCGCGACAAGGAGGAAGGCATGGCCGCTGATGTGAAGATCGGGCGCGCGCTTATCTCGGTCACCGATAAGACCGGCGTCGTCGATTTCGCACGAGCACTGGTTGACGATTTTGGCGTTGAGATTATCTCGACGGGCGGAACCGCCAAGGCGATTGAGGCTGCGGGCGTTCCCGTTACCCCGATTGAGGAGTTTACCGGCTACCCCGAGATGATGGATGGCCGCGTGAAGACGTTGCACCCCAAGGTGCACGGTGCTTTGCTGTGCCGTCGTGACTCCGAGGAGCACATGGCTCAGGCCAGCGAGCACGATATCAAGATGATCGACCTCGTGGCGGTTAACCTGTACGAGTTTGAGAAGACCGTTGCCTCTCCCGATGTGACCTTTGCCGACGCCATCGAGCATATCGATATCGGTGGCCCTTCCATGCTGCGCTCTGCCGCCAAGAACAACGACTCGGTGACCGTGGTGTGCGATCCTTCCGATTACGCGATGGTTCTCGACGAGATGCATCGTCACAAGGGCGCAACCACCTTGGGCACGCGTCGTCGTCTGGCTGCCAAAACCTACACGCGTACCGCCGCCTACGATACCGCTATCTCCACGTGGCTCAACAGCTACTTGGCAGAGGAGGCCCCCGAGGCTCCCGCCTCTGCTGCTTTTGTTCCGCCTGCGGCAATCGATCTGCATCTCGAGAAGGTCGAGGACCTTCGCTATGGCGAGAACCCGCATCAGGCCGCTGCCGTCTATCGCTTTGCCGATGAGTTTGGCAACTTCGCCTCTTCGGCAAATCCGCTCGTTGGCGCCAAGCAGATCCAGGGCAAGCCGCTCTCCTATAACAACCTGCTCGACGCCGATGCCGCTTGGAATGCCGTGCGCGAGTTTGATGAGCCTGCTGCCATCATCCTCAAGCATCAAAATCCCTGCGGTTCTGCTGTCGCCAAGACGGTGACCGAGGCCTATGATCGCGCCTTTGCATGCGATCCCAAGAGCGCCTATGGCGGCATTATCGCCTTGAATCGCGAGGTTCCCCTTGAGCTTGTGGAGCACTTTGCCGATCGCGACAAGCTTTTTGTCGAGGTGCTCATTGCCCCGTCCTTTACCGACGAGGCTCTGGAGCGTCTGAGCCGCCGCAAGAACCTGCGCGTGTTGGAGACCGGCGGTTCCGATGGCCACGCTCACCTCGAGGCTCGTACCGTTGACGGCGGTATGCTCGTTCAGGCCGTGGACACCGTTTCCGAGGATCCCTCGACCTTTACCTTCCCCACGACTCGCAAGCCCACGGACAAGGAGATGGACGACCTCCTGTTCGCTTGGCGCGTGGTGAAGACCGTTAAGTCCAACGCCATCTTGATCGCCAAGGATCAGTCTGGTATCGGTATGGGACCTGGCCAGCCCAACCGCGTCGACTCTGCGCTCTTTGCGTGCGAGCGCGCCGAGGAGACCTGCAAGCGCATGGGCGTTGAGGCGGGCGGCTTTGCTGCTGCGAGCGATGCGTTCTTCCCGTTCCGCGACAACGTGGACGTGCTTGCGGCCCATGGCGTGACCGCGATTATCCAGCCCGGTGGCTCGATGCGCGACGAGGAGTCCATCCAGGCTTGTGACGACCACGGTATCGCTATGGTGTTCACGGGTGCTCGTCACTTCCGCCACTAGGAGTTTTTGCCGAATCTCGTTGTTTGTTCGAGCGTTGGGATTTGGCTTTTGCTAAAGGCGTCCCAGCTGGGCAACCTGCCGCATGAGCGTGCTGCATCTTGCTTTTGCTGGGGCGTTTTCGCTATCGAGAGTTTGGCCCGTGCGCTTTTTCGAAGCGTGCGGGAATGGTGGGGTGCATGCCCCGCGTGCTTAGATGAAAAGGAGCCGTGTCTGCCATGACGGTGCGTGACGAGGATCTTTTCTCCAATCCCGAGGACCTTCGTGCCTACAGGGAGTTTTGCGAGACGCAGCAGGCTGTACCGGATTTTCAGCTCGATCAGCCCGCGCTTGTATGCCGCTGGCGCATGGCGCGCAGACAGGTTCCTTTGCTTAACAGACATATCCGTGCTCTTTCGCAGCGCTTGGTACAGGGTCGCCCCCTCACCACCAATATGCTTTCTTGGGCAAAGCAGCACGTGGAGTGGTCTCTTGCCGAGGGCACCTATGCGGATCCCAACGGTGTGCTCATGCTGGTGATTGACGTAAACGGTAACGCTGCCATGACCGTGGGCGCTTACGAACCCCTGGCCTCGACTTCCCATGATGCACTGTGCGCGCGTGCCGAGCTTGCTCACGCCGAGCAAATTGAGACGGGCGTGGCTCCGGAGGCGCTTTGCTGCGTGAAGTCGGGCACGCTTTATGTGGCTGCCGCGGAAGGTGAGCACCTGTGTGGCTCCATGACGCTGGTTGAGCAGCTGGCGGCAACGCGTGGTTATCGCGTGTTGCGCGCGACGCCTGGGGCCGCGGACGATATCGTGCTTTCGCTAAACGACCTTGCCGGTGCGCATGTGCTCGTCTCCGATGAGCACGGCGTGGTTGTGGAGGACGCTGGCCAGGGAGATTCGGCAGAGGATCGCTCCATTGCCGAGTTCTTGGCCACGGGCGTATCAAAGCTCTTCTCCTAACGGGACGCTTGCTTACATTGTTGCCACATGCGGTGGCATCGCCTTTGTCTCGTCCATAATGGAGGGCAACCGAAAGGGGCTTTTCCATGTCGAAGATCTACATCGTCGAAGATGACGACGCCATTCGCACAGAGCTCGCCTTGGCGCTTGAGCGCAACGGCTATGAGGCGCTTGCTTGCACGACGTTTGACCATGTGGTCGACGACGTGCTGGAGGCGTCTCCCGACCTTGTGCTTCTCGACTTGAGCCTACCTCAGACGGACGGGCAGTTTATCTGTCGCGAACTGCGCTCGCATTCGGACGTGCCCATTATCGTGCTCACCTCTCGCACGACGGAGGCCGACGAGGTTATGAGCATGACGCTTGGCGCCGACAACTTTATTCCCAAGCCCTATAGCCTGCGTGTTCTCATTGCGCGCATGCAAGCGCTTTTGCGTCGCAGCTCCTCCGCGCAGGGAAAGACTGTGCTGCGACATGATGGGCTTGAGCTCGATGTTGCCCGTTCTCGCGCGCTGTACGAGGGCTCGGAAGTCGAGCTGACCAAAAACGAGCTGAGGATCTTGAGTTTGCTTATGCGCCATGCGGGAACGATTGTCTCGCGCGAGGCCATCATGCGCGACCTTTGGAATTCCGATACGTTTATCGACGACAACACCTTGACGGTTAACATCAATCGCCTGCGCGCTACGCTCGATAAGATTGGGGTGCATGGGTATCTGACCACGCATCGCGGCCAAGGCTATTCGGTGTAGCGGCTTATGGGCAGGTATTTGAGGTCGCATGGCGCTGTGGTGCTGTTGCCCCTGCTCGCTACGGGGCTTGCCTGCAGCGTTTTGCTCACCACGAGCGTGTACGTGCAGATTGTGGTCTTGGTCGCTCTTATTGGAGTTGCCGGCACGTTGATCGGCGCTGTGTCGGACTGGCTTCGTCACCGGAAGTTCTATCGCGGGCTCGAACGCTGTGCGGAACATCTCGAGAGCGTCTCTTGGGCAATGGAGATGATGGAATATCCGGAGGATGCCGAGGGCGAGGCCGTGTATGACGTCATCCGTGCTATCGCTAAGGCTGCAAACGATGAGGTCGCAGGCTATCGCCGCCAGACTGCGAATTACCGAGAGTATGTCGAAACGTGGGTGCACGAAGCGAAGACGCCGCTGGTTGCAGCCTATTTGATGCTCGAAAACCTGGATGATGCCCTTGCGAACAATGTTCAGCCTCAGGAGGTGCACGAAAAGGTCGATGCTCTGGCGGAGGAGGTTGACCGCGTTGAGGGATACATCGAACAGGCGCTGTTTTACGCTCGCTCGGAATCACTCGATCGCGATTATGTAGTGCGAAATGTCTCCTTGCAGTCCATTGTCTCTTCGGCACTTAAGCGCAACGCGCGTGCGATGATTTCTGCCCATGTGGTGCCCGTTTGCCGCGGCCTTGAGCTTGAGGTGTTTGCCGACGAAAAATGGATTGAGTTCATCTTGGGGCAGCTCATTCAAAACAGTGTGAAATACGCTCGCGACGAGGGTGCTCAGCTGCTCTTTGCGGCGACTCGTGCGAACGCAGGGGGCACCGATGATTGCGTGAAGCTTGTGGTTCGCGACAACGGCCGCGGCGTTCCTGCCGCAGATTTGGGCCGTGTGTTTGACCGCGGCTTTACCGGCGAGAACGGCAGAAACGGCAAGCGCTCCACTGGTATTGGGCTCTATTTGGTCAAGCGCCTATGCGACAAAATGGGGTTGGGAATCGTGGCCCGCTCCGAGCATGGGGAATTCTTTGAAGTCGAGATCACGTTCCCAACCAATCATATGCACTATTTTGAGTCGTAGACATGGTGACGGGTTTGACGGCGGATGCCTGCCTTTAGGCGCCTGCATAAATAAAGCCCCGGTCTTGGACCGGAGCTTTATCGAATGCGTTTGATGGCGATTGGGCGGAGCGTCGAGCTACTTCACAACTAGGATGTCACACTCGGTGTTCCTAAGCAGGAACGTGGAGATGGATCCGAGCAGGGCGTACTTGATTGAAGAGAGGCCGCGAGCGCCGCAGAGCACCAGATCGGGCTGAATAATGTCGAGCATTTCGTCTTTGAGGGTCTCGCGAATGCGGCCGGCGCGAATGATGACTTCGACTTCGTGAATATCGGGGTTTGCCTTGGCTTCCTCAACCTGCTTTTCGATCGAGTTCTTAAATGCCTCCTCAAGGCCGTTTACCAAATCAATGGGGTAGGAACCGGCGGACTCGAGCGCTGTCGAGTCAATTACATGGCCGATGATGAGCTTGGCTTTGTTATTCGCGGCGACCTTGATAGCGCGCGCGAGAACAAAATCCTGCTGTTCAGTGCCGTCGAGCGCGACGAATACTTTTGAATAACCCTCGTTCATGTTTGCCTCCTCAATGGCTCTGCAGCTCCTTTGGCTGCGTTGCCTTACAGCGGTTATACCCGGCTTTAATCACCCGGTACCTCTAAATTCTGTAAATGACGCTGCTTTTTTTCGAGCATGCCTGCAGCGTGGGATAATGGTGCACGGAGTTGCTGCGGGACCATGGCCGCAGCTCAGGCGAAAGGCTTCTTTTGGATATCATCGAACTGCTTAAATCGGCCTTCCTGGGTCTGGTCGAGGGCATCACGGAATGGCTGCCCATCTCGTCTACCGGTCACATGATCTTGGTCGATGAGTTTATCAAGCTCAACGTGAACAAGACATTTCTCAACATGTTTTTGGTGGTTATTCAGCTGGGTGCAATCCTTGCTGTCTGCGTGCTGTTTTTTCATGAGCTCAATCCGTTTTCGCCCAGCAAGGGCAAGGAGGGGCGTCGCGACACGTGGAAGCTTTGGGGCAAGATCGTGCTCGGATGCATTCCTGCGGCGGTTATCGGCTTGCCATTGAACGATTGGATGGAAGATCATTTTTACAATGCTCCCGTGGTTGCCATCGCGCTGATCGTCTATGGTATCGCTTTCATCGTTATCGAGACGCGCCGTGCCCACACGCGCGAGACCGTGGATGTGCTGCCTGGCGCGCGTCCTGCCGGCGCTCATTTTGCAACGCCTTCTGTGAGCGAGGATGACGGCGGGGACTTTGGCTCCATCGCCACGCTGGATGATCTGTCTTGGAAGACTGCTTTGGGAATCGGTTTGTTCCAGGTGCTCTCGCTGGTGCCGGGCACGTCGCGCTCGGGTTCGACCATTATCGGCGGCTTGCTTTTGGGCTGCACGCGTGCGGTGGCGAGCAAGTTTACGTTCTTTTTGGCCATCCCCGTCATGTTTGGTGCAAGCGCGCTCAAGCTCGTCAAGTTCTTTATCAAGGGCGGTACGTTTGGTGCGTCCGAGGCGGCGATTCTGGGCGTGGGCTGCGTGGTTGCGTTTGTTGTTTCCCTCGCGGCCATCAAATGGCTCATGGGCTTTGTGAAGCGTCACGACTTCAAGGTCTTTGGCGTCTACCGCATCGTTTTAGGCGTGGTCGTACTTGCGTACTTCCTCGTCGCTGTCCCCGTGCTGGGGCTATAGCGCTTTTTGCTTGTGGTGATGGTGCGCCGTTCGGCTTGGGCTGAGCGGCGCTTTTGCTATACCGCGACGACGTGCTCGGGCATGATGCCTCGAACAAGATAGTCGACCTGTGCCTTGAGCGTCATGCGGCGCAAGGTGTCGTTGGCCTCCTCGGTGCAGTAGGCGGTATGCGGCGTGACGATGCAGCGGGGGTGCTCGATAAGGGCGCGATTGGGAGCGGTCTCATCGGCAAGGACATCGAGAGCGGCAGCGCGGATGCCGCGTGTGCCGTTGCTGGAGATGTTTTCGTCCAACGCGGCGAGCAGCGCTTCCTCGTCGATGACGGGGCCGCGGGCGGTGTTGATCAAGAAGGCGCTAGGCTTCATGGCCTCGAGCTCGTGGGTGCCAATGAGTTTTTCGGTTTGCGGAATAAGCGGGCAGTGCAGGCTCACCACGTCGGAGACAGCGAGCAGCTCGTCGAGAGTTTCGGCTTTAGTGCAACCTGCTTGGGCAAGGTCCTCGCGGGTCTTGGTAGGCGCCCACACCACGACGTTCATGCCGAGCGCCTGCACGATGCTTGCCATGGCGCGGGCGATGTTGCCAAAAAATACGAGGCCGATTGTTTGCCCCTGCGTGCGGTGCGCGGTATAGCCTCCAGTGGGCTCCCAGGCACCGGCGAGTACTTCTCGGTTGGAGAAGGTGATGCTGCGCATGAGGTCGAGCATGAGCCCTGCTGCGTGCTGGGCGACATCGAGGGAACAGTAGCCAGGGCAGTTGGTGGTGATGATGCCGTGCTGTGCAAGGGCCGACACATCGACGTGATTGATTCCGATAGACATGCTCGAGACGATGCGGATGCCCGCGTCCGCCATGGCGCCTGCCGTCTTTGGCGATACAGGGCCGAACTCGCCAATAAAGCCCTCGCATCCAACCATCTGTGCGGGGCTGGGGTCGACAAGCGGTTCATGTGCGCACCCGATGAGCTCGATCTGATCGTCTACGCCCCATTCTTTCAGGATCTGCTGGGCCTTTGCTGTCGAGCCGTCCACCATGTAGTACAGGATGCGATGCGCCATTGGGTTTTCTCCTTCGTTTATTCGCCCCTCATTATGCGACGGCGTGCGCGCTTTTGCGGGGAGGAGGGAATAACGTAACGCCCGCGCCACAATCGGTATTGTGGTGCGGGCGCGTTATATGAAGGGACTGTGAAAATGTGACACATTAAACCTGTCGACTTTTTGTCACATTGGTGCCCGCTCGTGAGCCCCTGATGGTCGCAGGGTTGCTTGCCCCGCGCGTCCGTGCGGGCGGCTATACTGGTACGGCTCATGTGTCTGGCGCCATCGCGCCGTTTGGAATGGAGTTCTATTCATGGCGTACGCCGTCGATATCGATTCGCTCAATCCCGCCCAGCGCGAAGCCGTGCTCACTACCGAGGGGCCGCTCCTGGTGCTTGCCGGCGCCGGTTCCGGTAAGACTCGCGTGCTCACCTTCCGCATCGCTCACATGGTTGCCGATCTGGGCGTGCGTCCGTGGCAGCTCCTTGCCATCACCTTTACCAATAAAGCTGCAGCTGAGATGCGCGAGCGTCTAAGCTCTCTTTTGCCGGAGGGCACGCGTGGCATGTGGGTATGTACGTTCCACGCTATGTGCGTGCGCATGCTTCGCGAGGATGCTGATCTTTTGGGCTATACCGGTCAGTTCTCGATCTACGATGATGACGATTCTCGCCGCATGGTGCGCGATATCATGCAGGCGCTTTCCATCGAGCAAAAGCAGTACCCCATCAACATGATTCGCTCCAAGATCTCGGCGGCGAAAAACGCCATGATCGGCCCGGACGAGATGAGCGCTCGCGCGTCGAGTCCTCAGGAAGAGAAGGCCGCGCGTGTTTACGCAGAGCTGGAGCGTCGCCTGCGTGCCGCGAACGCGATGGACTTTGACGACTTGCTCGTGCGGACGCTTGAGCTTTTGCGCAGCCGCCCCGAGGTGCTCGAAAAATATCAGGAGCGTTTTCGCTATATCAGCGTAGACGAGTATCAGGATACGAATCACGTGCAGTACGAGATTGCGAACCTGCTCGCTGCCAAGTACAAGAACCTGATGGTTGTGGGCGACGACGACCAGTCGATTTATTCCTGGCGCGGCGCCGATATCTCCAACATCCTCGACTTCGAGCAGGATTTTGCCGATGCCAAGGTGGTTAAGCTCGAGCAGAATTACCGTTCGACCGGCCATATCCTTTCGGCGGCAAATGCCGTGGTGCGCCATAACTCGCAGCGCAAGGACAAGCGTCTGTTCACCGCCGCGGGCGATGGCGAGAAGATTCAGGCCTATCAGGCAAGCGACGAGCGCGATGAGGGGCGCTGGATCGCCTCGGAAATCGACAAGCTTCATGACGGCGGTACGCCGTACGACGACATCGCCGTGTTCTATCGCACTAACGCGCAGTCGCGTATCTTGGAAGATATGTTCCTGCGTGCAGGCGTGCCCTACAAGATTGTGGGCGGCACGAGGTTCTTTGATCGTGCCGAGGTGCGCGATGTGATGGCCTATCTCAAGATGGTGGTGAATCCTGCCGACGAGATGAGCGTCAAGCGTGTGATCAACACGCCGCGCCGCGGTATCGGCTCCACGTCCATCCAAAAGATTGAGATGCTCGCCGCATCCAATCGTTGCTCGTTTTTCCAGGCGTGCGAACTCGCTTGTGCCGAGACGGGCATGTTCTCGGCCAAGGTTCGCAACGGCCTGGCCGATTTCGTCAACATCGTGCGCCGTGGTCGTCGTATGGATGGCGAGCTCAAAGACGTGGTCGAGGCTATTGTGGAGAGCGCGGGTCTTGTCCAGGCGTATCGCAGCGAGGGCACCATGGAGGCGGAGGGACGCGCCGAGAACATTCAGGAATTCATGGGTGTAGCCGCCGAATTCGAAGAGAGTCATGAGGATATCGAGGGCACCTTGGAGAGTTTGGAGGAGCTGCGCGCTGCCGGTGTCGGCGACGTGCCTCAGTCTGCTCCGGCGTCCACGCTTGCAGACGCGCCTTTCGCGTCGAGCGCGGCGCGGGCCGCCTCGGAGATCGAGCGCACCTATGGTCCGCTGGCGTGCAAAGCGCTTCCCGCGCTGATGGAATGGCTCGCCCTTCGCTCGGACCTCGACGCGCTTTCGGGCCAGTCGAGCGCCATCACCATGATGACTATCCATTCGGCAAAGGGCCTGGAGTTTCCTGCGGTATTCGTTGCTGGCATGGAAGAGGGCATCTTCCCGCATGTTGCCGGCTTTGGTGGAGAGGACGCGGCGAAGCTCGAGGAAGAGCGTCGCTTGGCATACGTTGCTATCACGCGTGCGCGCAAGCGCCTGTTCCTTACCTATGCTGCCACCCGTCGTACCTACGGCTCTACGCAGGCCAATCCTCGTTCGCGCTTCATGAACGAGATTCCCGATGAGGATATCGAGTTTTCCGGTATCGGGTCATCCGGTTTTTCCGGCACGGGCTGGGAGAAGCGCGGCGACCGCCGCGGAACCTTTGGATCCGGTCAGGGATCGGACATGTACGGTGGGCGCGTGTTTGGCTCGTATACGCGTTCGACGGGAGGCTCAGGCGCTTCTGCCGGGTCGTATGACAGCTTCTTTGGCGTGGCGGGAACCGAGCGCCATCGCGGCGTGAGTCCCGATGCGGGCCGCAAGCCGGCTACGTTTGGCAGCGGTGCCGCGCGTCCGCGTCAACAGAAGGCATCCGTTCCGGTCGAGCAGCGCCGTCCCGATGCCGCGCGTGCTGCCGAGGTCTTTGCCGTGGGTGACGCTGTGAGCCACAAGACGTTTGGCGCCGGCACCGTTATCTCGGTCGATGGCGACATGATCGAGGTCCAGTTCGAGAAGAGCGGGAAGACCAAGAAGCTCATGAAGGGTTTCGCCCCCATCGTCAAACTGTAGCACCGGATCTTCGCCCTCATTCGTCGCTTGCGTACCTTAAGTACGCGGCGCTCCTCTTTCGGGCGAACCTCCGGCACTACAGCTTGACGATGGTTCCGTCCCGTAGGTTCGGGCTTTCGGGCCAATCTGCGGCACTACAGTCCGCCGATGGCCTGGTCCCGCGTGGCGTTTTTGCCTGGGGCGTCGCTTGCGTACCTTAAGTACGCGGCGCTCCTCTTTTGGGCGAACCTTCGGCACTACAGCGTGCCGATGACCTGGTCTCGCAGGGGGACTAGCTGGGGGCGTCGGGCGCCGCACGCTAGGCGCGGTACCCTCCTCTTTCGGGCGAACCTTTGGCACTACAGTGTGCCGATGGGTCTTGATCCGTGCGGAACGCCGGATAGGCGTGTGGTTACTACCACTCCACGATGCCTGAGGCACGATTGGGGCGTATCGCGCTATCATTCGGGCATAACGATAATTACGGGCGATAAGCGCTCGCGGTGGAAAGGGAACGAACATGGCAGATGAACTCTATGTTGGCATCGACGTGGGCGGTACTTCGGTCAAGATCGGCATTATGACCAAAGAAGGTGACGTCGTTGCCAAGGCGGGCGTCCCCACGCCTCCGCTGGTTGACGAGGCCGGCTATACCGCTGTCACGGATGGCGTCAAGTCCGTGCTCGAGAGCGCCGGTGTCGATGCTTCCCTGCTCAAGGGTATCGGCCTTGCGGTTCCCTGCCCCGTTCCTGCCGACGGCAACATTTCTGTCATCGCCAACCTGAGTCTCAATTTGTTGGGCGTGCACGACGCGCTTCAGGCTTCCTTCCCAGGCGTATACGTTGGTTTTCTCAACGATGCTAACGCGGCCGCCATGGGAGAGCTTTGGCGCGGCGCCGGTGCGGGCTATAACAGCCTCGTGTTCGTGACGCTCGGCACTGGCATCGGTGCGGGCGTTGTGTGCGACGGCAAGGTTCTTGCAGGTGCGAACGGCGCTGCGGGCGAGCTGGGTCACGTGATTGTCAATCCTGCCGAGACGCGTCAGTGCGGCTGTGGTCGTTATGGCTGCTTGGAGCAGTATGCTTCGGCTACGGGTATCGTCAACAGCTATCGCATGGAGTGCGAGAAGCGCGGCTGCGAGCCTGTTAAGCTTTCTGGTCCTTCCGATTCGCGCAGCGTGTTCGAGGCTCTCGTCGCGGGCGATGAAGCCGCGCGTGCCGCTGTCGATACCATGGCAGGCGCTCTGGGTTTCGAGCTCGCCAACGCCGCATGCTCTTTCGATCCCGAGGTCTTCGTGCTGGGCGGTGGCGTTTCTGCCGGCGCTGAGCATTATCTTGACCGCGTGACCGAGGTGTTCAAGAAGATGACGCTGTCTTGTTGCGCGGACACGCCCATCACCGTTGCCTCTCTTGGCAACGACGCCGGCATGCTCGGCGCCGCCTACTACGCGGTGACCAACGCGTAACACGCCTTGTCATATCGATCACAGCAAAAAGGGGGGGCGCCTCAGACGAGGCGCCCCCCCTTGCTTGTTGGCGAATACAGCCCGCCTTGCACTAGACGAGAGTGATGAGCTTCATCAGCAAATCGACAGTGCCAACGTTGTAACCGGCGGTTGCATAGACGCCGCGCAGGCTGTCGTCGGGCTGCTTGCAGGCAAGCACCGTGAGCGGCAGCTTCTCGGGATTCGCAAACATGCGGCGAGCGAGCTTCTCGGGCAGCTCGGTAAAGTCGTCGTAGGCGATGGTCACGCCGGTGAGCGTGGGAAGCGTGCGAGCGAGTGTGGGGTCATCGAGCTGGGCGGGGTCGCTGATCACGAGGACGAGCGGCAGATCGGCTTCGGCGACGCGCTCTGCCTGCTCGCGAAGTTCGTTGAGCAGGTGCTCGGTAGGCTCCATTCCAGGCTCCAGGAACGAGATGGCAACCGGGTGCGAATCCGATCCGTGCTCGGCAGCGATTTTTGCGGCATCGACAACGTTGCCGTCGGCATCGCGCAGGGCGAACGCCTCGAGCGCGATATCCTCGAGCATCTGTGATGCCTCGGGCTCGCGCAGGACGAGTTCGATGGGCTTGTCGGTGCCTGCGTCGCTTACATGGAAGGTGCGCTCGGCTGCCTGCGTATCGCCGTTGGGCAAGCGCGTGCTGCACACCAGGCGATAATCGCCGGCGGGAAGCGGCAGCGTGCACGAGCCGTCTTGGACCGAGGCGCCCCAGAAGTCGAGGGCCTCGAAGCCCAGCGCGCGAGTTCCGGCAACCGTAACGCTTGTCTCCAGACGGGCAACGCTCCAGGCCTGGAAATATCCAGGACCGGGCTCCACGGTGGAAGTGAACGTGATGTCGGCGGTGTGCTCGGCGCGCTCGACGGCCACAAATGCGCCCTGGTGGTAATACTCGATGGCGCGATCATGCGGGTTTTGACGAGCGGCGATACCAAAGGTGCGGCAGATTGCCACGAACAGCGCACGGCAGGTGACGGGGCTGCCCTGGCGGGAGAGCCAGGCGCCGCGCGGGCTGGCGCAGAGCTTCTTGACGTGCTCGGAAGCGGTGAAGTCGAGGTTTTCGCAAATCATGTCCCAAACACGGCGCGGGTCTGCGCGGAACTCCTCGACTGTCGCCGCGTCAAAAGTCTCGACAAAATAGGAGCGGAAGCTCGAGAGCTGTTCGAACATGATGCGCGGAGCGAGGACATACTTGACGTAGAGCTCCTCGGCATCGCCTTTTGCGCCCTCGCGCTCGAGGTAAGCGATGGCGGCGTCGTGCATGGCGCGGGCGCCGGCCAGATGGTCTTCCAAAACATCGGCGTTAAGGTCGCGGAAGTCCTTTGAGGTGAGCGTCGAGAGCAGCTGGACGCGATCGGCGCCGTTGTCCACGGAGAGGAAGCGATCAACTTCGGGGGCGTTGGCAAAAGCCTGCTCATAGTAGGCGAGACATTCGTCTTTGCCATGACCTGCGGCGTTTGCCAGGCGACGCGCCTCCTCGACAAAGCCTGCCACGCGCTCGGTGCGCATCTGGTCGGCCTCGTGCTTGCGAGCACGGCCCGATGCTGCCTGTTCGGGTGTGAGGGGGCAGGAGGGGGCGGGATGGTCTGCCGGTGCGTGGACGTCGATATCGCGCCATGCGGCGGCTGCAGCCGTGTCCACGTCGTGCAGGGTAAGTTCCACGTGATCGCACTCATCGGTGTCGACCAAGGCGTCTGCCATTTGATGCTCGGTTGCGGCGATAACGCGCAGAGTGCCCTCGCCGATCACAATCTGGGCATGGCCGCATTCATCGGTGATGAGGTGCGCGATGTCGCCCCATTCGGCGGAGTTTACAAGCGTCAGGCGCACATAGGCGCAGGGTACAGGTTTGCCCGCCTCATCGGTGACCGTAACCGTGAGCTTAACGGTGGGGCCGTAGGCCGCCGTTTGGTTCACGATGACCTGGCTGCCTTCGCGCGCGAGGATGCTGCGATCGCGCTCAAAATCGCAGCCGTAGTCGGAGAACAAGCGGGTGTGCACCAGCATGGCGCGTCCGGAGGCGGCGGTGAACCAACCGCGGTTAAGCGCCTCTTCGGGCTCGCAGGCGCCCAGGTAGTACCATTCGCCATCGACATACGCTTCGACCCAGGCGTGGTTGTCATCGCAATGAGCCCACAGCGGGGTGTAGATCTGACGAGCGGGGATGCCGTTTGCGCGCAGTGCAGTGACCAGATAGGTTGACTCTTCGCCACAGCGGCCATTGCCGGAGGCCAGCATCCCCAGCGGTCCCAGGGTGCGCTCGTCGGCAGTCTGATAGGTTGCGGTCTCGCAGCACCAGTAGTTGGTCTCGAGCACGGCGTCGTGCGCGCTCATGCCTGCGATGCGTCCTGCAAGCTCCTTGCGCAGGATGGGCCACGAATCGACAAACGGCTCGTTGTTCACGCGCGGGGTTGCCACAAAGTGGATAAAGATGTCTTCGTCAACATCGCGGCACCACGGCGAGGTGGCGCGAAGCTCGACGGCTTGGCGTGCGATCGATTCGAACACGGAGAAATCGGCGTCGAATACGTCGGTGAGCGGCAGGGTGCCATAGTAATTTTTGATGAGCGCAGCGACGTCGGCGTTGTCGACACGGGCAAGGCCCGCGGCAATGGTGCTCGCGAGCGGCTTGAGCAGCTCGGCACGCTCGTCAAATTTAGCTTGGGCAAAGAATGCGAAGGCGGGGGAGAGAATGCGCATACGTTAGTTCTCCTTGATCTTGACGGCCAAGACGGTGTCAACGGGATCGGGCAGATAGGGCGAGGGGCCCAGATCGGCGAAGGCGATGTCGGGATAGTCGCTGTGCGTCCAGCTGGTAGAGAGCTTGACCTCGCTGCCATCGCGCAGAAGGCGAATGGACTCGATGCGATCTTTGGGCACGCCCATGAGCGGCACGGGGCCCAGGGCGTTCTCATATAGATGGAAGTAGTACGTATTGCCGTTGCGCGTGATGCGACCCCACTCGGGGCGCTCGGGCTCGATGGGGCCGCCTGCGGCCATGCCCGCGCCGTAGATGCTCTGGGAGTTGCGCGCCATCCAGGCACCGATCTCCTTCAGGATGGCGCAGGACTGCTCGGGGAAGCGACCCGTCGCGTCGGGGCCCACATTGAGAATAAGATTGCCGCCCTTGGAGACGCACTCCACCAGCTTGTGAATGAGCAGCGACGAGGGTTTGTAGTTGGTGTCGGTAGAGCAGTAGCCCCAGTTGTCGTTCATGGTGATGCAAGATTCCCAGGCAAGGGGGTTGCCCTCGGCGTCCAGGATGCCGGTCGGCGGGATGATGCGCTCGGGCGTTACGAAGTCGCCGTGATAAGGCGTGGGGTTGCACTCTGCGAGCGATCCGTAGCCCTCGCCCGAGACCTCGAGGCGATTGTCGGTGATAACCTGCGGCTGCAGCTCGCGCACCATGCTCATGAGCTCGGTTGCGCGCCAGGTTTCGCCGCGCATCTTCATGCCGTTGACGGGCGAGTCGTAGGCAAAATCGAACCACAGCAGGTCGAGCTTGCCGTAATTGGTGCACAGCTCGCGCACCTGCTCGTGCATGTAGTCGAGGTAGCGGTTGAAATCGCGTTTATCGTTGCAGCCCGCTACGGGGTCGTTGCGCAGCGGGGCCTGGCGATCGCCGTACTGGGGGAAGTCGGGGTGGTGCCAGTCGATGATCGAGTAGTACAGGCCTACTTTTAGACCCTCGGCACGAAACGCCTCGAGGAACTCGGCGACGATATCGCGCCCAAAGGGAGTCTTGGTTGATTTCCAGTCGGTGGTCTGGGTGTCGAAGAGGCAAAAACCGTCGTGATGCTTTGCGGTGAGTACGGCATATTTCATACCGGCCTCACGTGCGGCGCGTGCCCAGGCGCGGGCATCGAAGGCATAGGGGTTGAACTCATCGAAGTAGGGCTGATATAGTTCCTCAGGCATCTCCTCATCGCTGCGAACCCATTCGCCGCGAGCGGGGATGGAGTACAAACCGAAATGAAGGAAAAGGCCAAAGCGATCGTGCAGGTACCATTTCATGCGTTCGTTATACCGAACGCGGTCAAACTGATAGGTCATGGCAATCTCCGTTCTGCTGCCGACGTTTTGTGTACAAATCACGTGTTGTGGGCCGTGAAAGGTAGTTATTTAGGTGTGAGCGGTAAGTCGACCCACCGTTTACCTGCTCGGATAGTCATGTTAAAGCATCGTAAACGGAGAAACAGGGCAAATTTAATACAATAAGATGTGATGCGTGGTTCTTCGGAGACGAAAGACTTCGAAGGCCGCGTAGAGGAAAAAAGGGTGCCCGCGATTCTGGATGGCTCGCAGGCGCGAAAGGAGAGTATTCATGGACTTGGAAAACAAGCTTAACCCCGCCGTTTCCCGCCGTGGTTTCGTCGGTGCCGCTGCTGCTGGCGCCGCCGCTCTCGGTCTTGCTGCTTGCGGCAACACCGGTTCCGACACCAAGGGCTCCGCAGCCGGCTCCAGCTCCAGCTCCGTCGAGGAGATCGTTGCTGACAAGGACGGTTTCGTCGTCAAGGCTGAGAAGACCGACGGCAAGGCCCCCAAGAACGAGTGCGTCATCGCGCTCGAGGGCGAGATCCAGAACATGCACCCCATGAACTGGTCCGACGGCAACTCCGGCAACGTCGTGTACTACATCTACGATTCCCTGTATGCGTTCGACGAGGACTACAACCTCATCCCGAAGGCTGCCGACTCCTATGAGGTTTCCGAGGACGCTTGCACCTACACCTTCCATCTTCATGAGGGCATCACCTTTGAGGACGGTACGCCGCTCGATGCAGACGCTATCGTCACCAACTATCAGGAGTGCATCAAGAAGGAGAACGGTTGGCGCCGCCGCCGCATGTTCATCCGCACCATCGATGACAACACCGAAGAGACCCGCATCGACAACGTGTACAAGGTTGACGACGATCCGTTGAAGGTCGCTTTCCACCTGCCGAAGCCCTACGCTCCGTTCATGAACTCCATCACGCAGTTCTACATCATTAATCCTAAGGTCGTCACCGATCCGGATTACGATTACGGCAAGAAGTCCGCTGGCTCTGGTCCTTACGTCCTCGAAGAGTATGCAAAGGGCGACCACTGCTCGCTTGTCAAGAACGACAAGTACTGGGGCGGCCAGAAGGACGAGGGCGAGGTCACGATCGACCGCGTCGACTTCAAGATCATTCCCGAGGCTGGTTCCCGTATCGCCGCTCTTCAGACTGGTGAGGCTACGGTCATTTACCCGATGCCGACCGACCAGGTCGCTACCGTCCGCAGCGCTGGCGACATCAACATGGTTTCCATGCCCTCCACCACCATGCGCTATGTGACTCTTAACACCAACGTGAAGGAGCTCTCCGACGTTCGCGTGCGTCAGGCCATGAACTACGCCTTCAACCAGGACGAGTACGTCAAGGTTATGTACGCTGGTGCCGCTACTCCGGCTACCTCCGTGCTCCCCGCTCTCGTTCCCGGTTACAAGGAGCAGGAGCCGTTTGCCTACGACCTCGACAAGGCCAAGTCCCTTCTCAAGGAGGCCGGCTACGAGGATGGCTTCGAGGTCGAGATCATCGGCGATAACTCCACGCAGGAGACCAAGGGCATGACCTTTGTCATGCAGCAGCTCAAGAAAGTTGGCATCGAGGTCAAGGTTGTCCCCAACGAGGCCGCTACCAACGCCGAGATCGCTGCTGAGCCCGAGGACACCACCAAGATTCAGATGTGGTACGTCAACTGGTCCCAGTCTGACGCCGACGGCTTCATGCGTTCGCTGCTTTCCACCGCTATGACTCCTCCGACCGGCTACAACACCGCCTTCTGGAAGAACGAAGAGTTCGACAACGAGCTCCAGCTTGGCAACGAGGGCAAGACCGAGGACGAGCAGAACCAGCACTATGCCAAGTGCCAGGACATCGTCTGGCCCGAGTGCCCGTGGCTGTACCTCGCTTCCGACAACACGCTGATGTCCTACAAGGCTTACCTCACCGGCATCAAGTATGTTGCTCAGGGCATTGACGTCACTCACGCTAAGCTCAATGCTTAAGGCTGCGCGTGTTTGATTCTGTAAGCTGACAAGCAAGCAGTTTTGGCTGCCGGCCTCCCGTCCGCGGAGGCCGGCAGCTTTGCGGTTTGATTGTCCTTGATTTGAAAGGGGAGGGAGCTAAATGGGGAAATACACCGTTAAGCGAATCATCAACATGATTCCGCTGCTATTCGTTATCTCCATCATCATCTTCTTGTTCATCCACCTTATCCCTGGTGACCCCGCCCGCCAGATTGCCGGTCCTACCGCGACCATCGGCGAAGTGGACGAGATTCGTAACCAGCTTGGTTTGAATCAGCCTTTGGTACCGCAGTACATCAAGTGGATTACCGGTATTTTCACGGGTAATTTCGGTGTCTCTTATGCCAATAAGACCACCGTCATCGCGCTCCTTGCGCCCCGCCTGCCCATCACCATCTACCTGACCATTTGCTCCATTACTTGGTCTGCGATCATGGGCATCATCATCGGCGTTCTGGCCGCTGTGAACCGCGGTCGTGCATTCGATCTTATCGGCATGGTTATCGCCATCGCCGGCATCTCGCTGCCTAACTTCTGGCTGGGTCTGCAGCTCATGCAGATCTTCGCCGTGAACCTGAGGATCCTGCCTACGGGTGGCCTTGAGTCGTGGAAGGGCTACATCCTGCCTTCCATCGCCATGGGCGCGGGCATCATGTGTATTCTGGCGCGCGTGACGCGCTCTTCGATGATTGAGAACCTGGGCAAGGATTACATTCGCACGGCACGTGCCAAGGGCCTGCCCGAGCATCGCGTGATTATGCGCCATGCGTTCAAGAACTCCTCCATCGACGTCATCACCGTCACCGCGCTTCAGATCGGCGCATTGATCGCCGGTTCCGTCGTGGTCGAGTCGGTTTTCTCGATTCCGGGCCTCGGTCGTCTGCTCGTCGATTCCATCGGCTTCCGCGACTACGAGGTTGTGCAGGCACTCATTTTGTTCTTCTCGCTGGAGTACATGGTGATCAACCTGCTTGCGGACATCCTGTACGGCATCATTAACCCGCGCGTGCGCTACGAATAGGAGGTTGCCATGTCTGATACCACTGCTAATGCTGCCTCCGCAACGCGTGAGGCTGAGGAGCTGCCGAAGGCGCAAAGCCCCGTTAGGCAGTTTGTCAAAAAGTTCTTGCGCCGCAAGACCGCCGTTATCGGCTTTCTGTTTATCGTCTTCATCCTGATTCTTGCCGTGATCGGACCCAACATCACGCCGTACGATCCCAACGCGTACGACTACAGCGCGATTTTGGCTGGCCCTTCCGCTAGGCATCTGTGGGGCACCGACGAGTTTGGCCGAGATGTCTTTAGCCGCATCCTTGCCGGCACGCAGCTGTCGCTTGGCACGGCGCTTACCGCTTCGATCATCGGTACCGCCGCGGGCGTCGTCTTTGGTCTTATCGCCGGCTTCTTTGGCGGCATTGTCGACTCCCTTATCATGCGCGTTTGTGACGTTATGTTCGCGTTCCCGGGCATCTTGCTCGCCATCGCCATCGTGGCCATCATCGGTCCGGGCATCACCAACATCATGATCGGTGTTGCCGTTTTCACGGTGCCGTCGTTTGCGCGTATTATTCGCGGCGCGGTGCTCGAGGTGCGTGGTGAGCTGTACGTCGAGGTGGCGCAGTCCATTGGCTGCTCGTCCGCTCGCACCATGTTCGTGCACATCTTCCCGGGTACCATGCAAGCCCTCATCGTCAACTTCACGATGAACATCGGTGGCGCCATCCTTTCGGCATCGTCCCTGTCCTTCCTGGGCTTCGGCGCATCCGTGACGCAAGCCGAGTGGGGCGCGATCCTGTCTCAGGGCCGCAACTACCTGGCTATTGCTCCGCACCTGGTCCTTTTCCCCGGCTTGGTGATTTTCTTGACCGTGCTTGCCTTCAACCTGTTCGGTGACGGTCTGCGCGACACGCTCGACCCGCGACTGAACTAAGGAGGCCCTGATGTCTGAAACTCTTTTGGAGGTCAAGGACCTCAGAACGCAATTTAAGCGTGGCAAGAAGGATTGGATTACGGCGGTAAACGGCGTGTCCTTTAATGTCAACGCTGGCGAGATCGTGGGCTTGGTTGGCGAGTCCGGCTGCGGCAAATCCGTAACCTCGCTTTCTGTCATGCGCCTGCATAACGAGCGCCTGACTAAGATTTCCGGCTCCATCAAGTTTGGCGGCAAAGAGGTTCTCGACCTCACTACGAGCGAGATGCAGTCCATGCGCGGTAACGAGATGTCCATGATCTTCCAGGAGCCCATGAGCGCTCTTGACCCGATCATGCGCATCGAGGATCAGCTTGCCGAGGCCATCAGCCTGCACAACAGCAACATGAGCAAGGCCGAGATTCACGAGCGTTGCGTTAATGCCCTCAAGCTCGTGGGCATCCCCGAGCCCGAGATGACGCTTCGCAACTATCCGCACGAGCTTTCGGGCGGTATGTGCCAGCGCGTCATGATCGCTATGGCTATGTCTTGCGAGCCCAAGCTTCTGATTGCCGACGAGCCCACCACGGCTCTCGACGTGACCATCCAGGCGCAGATCTTGGCGCTGATGGAGGACATTCGCAACCGTCGCAACACCGGCATCCTGCTCATCACGCATGACTTGGGTGTTGTCGCCGAGACCTGCAGCCGCGTCATCGTCATGTATGCTGGCAATATTGTCGAGGAAGCACCGGTCAAAGAGCTGTTCGCTAACCCGCAGCACCCCTACACCGAGGGCCTGATCGCTTCGGTGCCGCGTTTGGGCAAGCGCCTGCATCGCCTGCCGTCCATCCCCGGCTCCGTTCCCGATTTGTCCGTCATGCCCGAGGGCTGCCGTTTCGCTCCGCGCTGCAAGTATGCACAGGATTCCTGCAAGCAGAAGCTGCCTGAGCTCCAGACGGTTGCCGAGGGCCATCGTTGCGCGTGTCCGTTCTATCGCGATGCTCGAGAGGGGGCTCAGCAATAATGAGTGCAACTGAGACCAAGCCGTTGCTGTCCGTTCGTCACCTGAGCAAGAAGTTCCCTGTGGGCAAAGACTTCTTCGGTCGTGCCAACAAGTTTGTGCACGCGGTGAACGACGTGTCCTTTGACATCATGCCCGGCGAGACGTTCTCGCTCGTAGGCGAGTCCGGCTGTGGTAAGTCCACCACCAGCCGTCTGATCAACCACCTCATCAAGCCCAACGAGGGAGAGATTCTCTTTGAGGGCAAAGACGTGGCGAAGCTCTCCGAGAAGGAGGTTCGTCCGCTGCGTGCCGAGATGCAGATGGTGTTTCAGGACCCGTATGGATCGCTCAATCCTCGCATGAAGGTGCAGGACATTATTAGCGAGCCGCTGCTTGTTCACACCAAGATGAGCAAGGGCGAGCGTCTGAAGAAGGCGCAGGAGCTGCTCGAGGTCGTTGGCCTTTCGGCCACTCATGGCGAGCGCTATCCGCACGAGTTCTCTGGCGGTCAGCGTCAGCGTATCGGCATCGCCCGTGCGCTTTCGGTTAACCCCAAGCTCATCATGGCCGACGAGCCCGTTTCGGCACTTGACGTGTCCATTCAGGCTCAGGTTCTGAATCTTCTTCGTGATGTTCAGGAGCAGTACAACCTGACGTACCTCTTCATCTCCCACGACCTTGCTGTTGTTGAGATGATTTCCGATCGCATTGGCGTCATGTACCTGGGTTCGCTGATGGAGGTCGCTCCCAACGAGGATCTTTACAGCAACCCGCTGCATCCGTATACGCAGGCCCTGCTTTCCGCTGTGCCCATCCCCGATCCTTCGATTGAGAAGAAGCACGTGCTTATTGAGGGTGACCTGCCGAGCCCCACGAACATTCCTTCGGGCTGCCCGTTCCACACGCGCTGCCCGCATGCTACCGAGAAGTGCAAGACCGAGGTTCCGCAGATGAAGGAGCACACCCCGGGCCACTTTGTGAAGTGCCACTTCCCGGGCGTGAAGATCTAACAGATCGTTCGGCATATATATGCATCCAGGGGGGAGACGTCCAAGAACGCCTCCCCTCCTTCTTTTGTGACAGCAAAACGACAGGTTTATTTTTGTCACATTTTCACATGTCCTTCATATCGTGCCCGGATGACGGCTCTCCGTGCGAGATGTGACGAATAAACCCGGGGCGTGTCGTATGGCGGGCGCACCTTGAGTTCGTGCTACCATTTATTCGTTTGAGTACACCTGTGCAAATGGAGGAAAATCCATGGCTAACGTTCTTGTTTTTGGCCACCAGAACCCCGATAACGACGCCATCATGTCTGCTGTCGTGCTGTCCCAGCTTCTCAATCAGGTTGAGTATGCCGGCAACACCTACGAGGCATGCGCTCTGGGCGCTCTGCCTGCCGAGTCTGCGAAGCTTCTCGCCGACGCTGGCGTGGCGGAGCCGCGTCAGATTGACTCGGTTGAGGAGGGCCAGCTCGTGCTCCTCACCGACCACAACGAGAGCGCTCAGTCCGTTGAGGGTCTAAAGTCTGCAACCGTCTTTGGTGTGGTCGACCATCACCGCATTGGCGACTTCGAGACCGCCGGCCCCCTGCACTACCTTGCTTTCCCGTGGGGTTCCAGCTGCACGATTGTGACCAAGGTTGCCCAGATGCTGGGCATCGAGCTCACCGATGTTCAGGCCAAGCTGCTGCTGTCCGCCATGATGACCGATACGCTCATGCTCAAGAGCCCCACCACTACCGATGTTGACCGCACTGTGGCCGCCCAGCTGGGCGAGCAGGTGGGCGTCGATCCCGTTACGTTTGGCATGGAGGTCTTCCTTACCCGTCCGTCCGGTTCCTTCACTGCTGCCGAGATGGTGGGCAACGACATCAAGATGTTCGAGCCTGCTGGCAAGAAGCTCCTCATCGGTCAGTATGAGACGGTCGATAAGTCTCGCGCTCTGGGCATGATTGACGAGATTCGCGAGGCCATGCGTGCCTACGCTGCCGAGAAGGGTGCCGACGGCATCGTCTTGTGCATCACCGATATCATGGAGGAGGGCTCGCAGGTGCTTCTCGAGGGCGACACGGAGTTCGCTCAGAAGGGCCTGTCCATTTCTGACGAGCATGATGGCGTGTGGATGCCCGGCGTGCTTTCCCGCAAAAAGCAGGTTGCTGCTCCCATTATCGCTGCTGCTGAGTAATTTCGGTTGCATATGTCGCGCAAGTCTGCCTAAAACGGTGTAGATCTGCGCGCGGTGGGTAGGATAATTTCAGACGCAAGGTTTAGCGCGACTCGCATAACAGCGGGCCGCGCTTCTTTTAAGCTTCAAACAAGGAGGCCGCCTATGGAATCATGCGACCAGCTCTTCGACGCCGCCCAGAGAAAGCGCCTTGAGCGCCATGATCTATGGGATCGGGTCACGTCAAACGGTACGATATCGGCTGCGGTGATGGTGCTCGCTGCAATCGCCGCCGTCGTGTGCGCCAACACAGCCGCATACGAACCCATCCATCATTTCCTGGAACAAGAGCTCTTTGTGGGCTTGGGCTCGCTAACGGCGGGGCTTACCGTTGAGGTCTTCGTAAACGATTTCCTCATGGCGATTTTCTTCCTGTTGGTTGGTATCGAGCTTAAATACGAGATGACCGTGGGCGAGCTCACCAACCCACGCCAGGCGATGTTACCGATGCTTGCCGCCGTGGGCGGCGTGGTGGTGCCCGCATGCATCTATGCCTTTCTAAATAAGGGCGGGGCAATTCATGGTTGGGCAATCCCGATGGCGACCGACATCGCGTTCGCGCTGGGCGTTATGTCGCTGTTGGGCAATCGCGTGCCTAACGGCGTGCGCGTGTTCTTCTCCACGCTGGCTATCGCCGACGACCTTATCTCGATTCTCGCCATTGCCATCTTCTATGGCCAGAGCCCCAATTTGCTATGGCTGGCCGCCGCTGTGGTGGTAACAGTGCTTCTGATTCTGCTCAATCGCACACGTCATTTTAGGCTTGCGCCCTACATTATTCTGGGTTTGCTGCTGTGGTTCTGCATGTTCAGATCGGGCGTTCACGCTACACTCGCCGGGGTGATCTTGGCCTTTACCGTGCCCGCCAAGTGCGGTGTCAAACTTTCGAATCTTACCGACTGGCTTGGCGAGATTATGCCTGAGCTGGACGATCATTTTGACGAGGACGCGCATGTGCTCGGCCAGCACGACTTCACGCATGCCGCAACGCGCGTGGAACGCGTGATGCACCGCGTGACCCCGCCGCTGCAGCGTTTAGAGCACTACATCAGCACGCCGGTGAACTTCTTGATCCTGCCCATCTTTGCTTTTGTGAACGCGCAGGTACGCCTGGTGGGCGTGGACATGGGCGCCTTGCTCGTCGATCCCGTGACGCTTGGCACGTACCTTGGCATGCTGCTGGGCAAGCCCGCTGGTATCTTTGGAGTGACGTTTGTTCTGGTGAAGCTTGGTTTGGCCGAGCTTCCGCGTCGTGTGAACTGGAAGCATATCGTAGGTGTTGGCATCTTGGGCGGCATTGGCTTCACCATGTCGATTCTTATTGCCGGCCTGGCGTTCCCGGCTGCCGAGTTCGAGGTCTTGGCGGCCAAAGCTGCCATCTTGGGCGCCTCGGTCACGGCTGCTGTCGTGGGCATGATCTATATGAGCCGCGCTTGTCCGCGTTGATAGCGCTGACTCTAAATAAAACAAGATAAACAAGGGCCCGCCACCGTGTTTGATTCGACGCGGTGGCGGGCTTTTTGGCGGTGAACGGTGTGATTTCGCTCCCAAACAGCAAAATGTGACAAATTAAACCTGTCGACTTTTTGTCACATCTAGGGAAGAGGGGGGAATTATTCTACGGTACCGTAGAGGGAGCCCCAGCCGTGGGCGGCGAGGGAGGAGTTGAGCTGGTCGCAGAGACGCGAGCGCTCGTATATGCCAGGCGGCAACAGGGTCACGATCTCCATGAGATCGGCGGGTAGGTCGAGGATCTCGGCTTGCACTACAAGGTCCAGCCGGTCGATTTCATGCTTGTTGGAATACAGGCTGTCGACTAGACGCTGAAGTTCTCCGTACTCATCTGCTTGAAAGGAGCCAATGCGCATGTTTCCTCCTCGCGCTCTTTTGCGCCCACGCATAAAGCGAGGCGTCGGTAAAGCTATACTTTAGCGGAGTGTATCAACGCCGGCGAGTGAAAGGCCGATTATGCAGACGATATATCAGCAGATGGATTCAGGTGAGCTTGCACAGACGATTGCCTCGCTCAAAGACGAGGTTGCCGCTGTCAAGGCTCGTGGCCTGGCGCTCGACATGGCCCGCGGTAAGCCCTCTCCGTCGCAAGTGGACATTTCGCGCCCCATGCTCGATATCTTGGGCGCCGATTCCGATCTGCATGATGGTGGCGTGGACTGCAGCAACTACGGTTGTTTCGAGGGCATTCCTTCTGCGCGTAAGCTTGCTGGCGAATTTTTGGGTTGCCCTGCCGAGCAGACGCTCGTGCTGGGTTCTTCGAGCCTGCTGATCGAGCACGATATCGTGGGCACTTTCTGGCGCTGCGGAACATGCGGGTTTGAACCCTGGTCGGCCTATGCCGCCGCCCACGAGGACAAGCCGGTCAAGTTTTTGTGCCCCGTGCCCGGCTACGATCGTCACTTCGGTATCACGGAGGACCTGGGCATCGTCAACATCCCGGTTGCCATGACCGAGGATGGCCCGGATATGGATGAGATCGAGCGCCTGGTTGCGTCGGATGATTCCATCAAGGGCATCTGGTGCGTTCCCAAGTATTCCAACCCCACGGGCATCACCTTTAGCGAGGATACGGTGCGTCGACTGGCTACTATGACTTGCGCTGCCCCCGACTTCCGTATCCTGTGGGATAACGCCTACTGCGTCCACGACCTCTATGATGAGAGCGACGAACTCGCAAACATTTTTGACATTGCCTGCGAGGCGGGAACCGAGGATCGCGTGGTCGCATTTGCCTCGACTTCCAAGATCACCTTCCCGGGTGCGGGTATCGGATTTGTGGGCGCTTCGCCTGCAGTGCTTGCCGAGTTTGCGCATCACCTCAAGGCTGGCCTTATCAGCGCAGATAAGCTCAACCAGCTGCGCCACGTGCGTTTTTTGCCCACGCTCGATGCGGTGCGTCAGCACATGAAGAAGCATGCCGAGTTCTTGCGTCCGCGCTTTGAGTGCGTGGAGGAAAAGCTTGCCGAGGGGCTGGGCGGCACCGGTTGCGCCACCTGGACGCATCCGCGCGGTGGCTACTTTGTTTCTTTCGACGGTCCCGAGGGCTCTGCCAAGCGTGTGGGGGCGCTCTGCGCCGAGATGGGCGTCAAGCTCACCACGGTGGGCGCCACTTGGCCGTATGGAGAGGATCCGCACGACACCAATATCCGTATCGCCCCAAGCTATCCCACGGTGGAGGAGCTCTCTGCCGCCCTTGACGTTCTCGTACTTGCCGTCAAACTCGTGTCCGCCGAGCTCGCCGCCGAGGCGCTCGAGTAGCTCGAATAGCACATACCGTTCGAGCGCCCGAGCTTGCGACTGCACGCGGGGCGCACCCATGTATTCAGGGGGATTGTCATGATCATAACCGCTCGATATGTCTTGCCCGTTGTGGGGCGTGCCGTCGAAAACGGCGCCGTTGTGGTGCAAAACGGTCGCATTGCTGCTGTAAGTACCCTTGATGAGCTGCGCTATTGGTATCCGGATGACGAGGTACGCGACTTTGGTACCGCAGCGCTCATTCCCGGTTTTGTGGACGCACACAGCCATTTGGAGTACTCCACCATGGGCGGCATTTTTGAGGATGTGCCGTATGCGCCCTGGAAGGCTCGCATCGTGGAGAAGAGTCGCCTGCTCACTCCGCAGGATTGGGAGGACGCAGCGCTGTTGGGAGCCGTGCAGGCTCTGTCTGCGGGCATCACCGCTATTGCCGATGTAACGCAGACAGGAGCGCCCCTGCGCGCCATCGCCGCTACCGGCCAGCACGGCGTGATCTATCGCGAGGTCATCACTCCAAAGAAATGCGACGTCGAGGCCGATATGGCCGCTGCCGATCGCGACATTCAGGACTGGCGCGCCTTTGCCGCCGATCGCAACATGCTCGTGCGCGTGGGCATCGGACCGGGTTCGATCTATGCCGTGCACCCCGAGGTATTGCGCGCCATTGGTGAATATGCCGACGAGCAGACCCCTGTCGCCGTCCATGTGGCGGGTTCTCGTGAGGAGGCGGACTTTATCCGCTACGGTTCCTCGCCGTTTGCTCTTGCCGCCGATAGCGAGGAGTCCCATGCGTACGAGGGACTGCAATCCGATACCTTCCTGCCCACGGGCGTTTCCCCCATCCGCTATGCGCTCAACTGGGGCATCCTCTACGCACCCGAGGTCGTGGCGATCCATGCGATCTGCATCGAGCCGGGTGACATCGAGCGCTTGGCCGAGCAAAACGTGGGCGTTGTTGCCTGCCCGCGTTCCAACGCCAAGCTCGGCAACGGCGTGACCCCGCTGCTGGCATTCCGCGATGCGCACATCCCCGTGGCGCTGGGCACCAACTCTCCCGCCGCAGCAGACTCCACCGATCCTTTGGAGGAGATGCGCTTTGGCCTGCTGCTGCAGCGTGCGACCTCAGGTGACAAGGGATTCCTGTCTGCGCACGATATGCTTCGCATGTCCACCATCGATGCGGCGCGCCTTATTGGCATGGACAAGGAGATTGGTTCGCTGGAGATTGGCAAGCGCGCCGATATCGTGGCGGTGGACCTCGCGAACTCCATGCAGGTTCCCACCAACTCGCCGCATGCTGCGGTAGTGCATTCTGCCAGCCGTAACGACGTCATGATGACGATGATCGACGGTCGCGTGGTTTACGATCGCGCCGAGGGTTTTTCGCTTCCATGCGAGGCCGAGCGGGACGACGTGGATGCCATCTTGCGCCGTGCAGAGGAATTGCGAATCAGGTTGCGCGACTAGGGAAGCTGTCCTTTCGCACGTTACAATTGACAAAGCGAGGGCCTTCGCTGTTCGCAAGGTAGTTTTATCTCGCCGTGCGTCGCCATGTCTGGTTGATGCACGGCTGTTTTCATCAAAGGCAAAGGAGACGACATGGAACTCAGCATCACCACCAGCCCCACGCCTGAACGCTATACCGTCCACGTTGCGGGCGAGGTCGATATTTCCAATGCGGATGCACTGCGCACCGCGATCGATCTTGCGCTCGAGCAGCCTCCGGCGGAGGTCGAGCTCGATTTTTCGCAGGTGTCCTATATCGACTCCACGGGTATCGGCGTACTTGTGGGCGCCGCACATCATGCGCGTGACCACCAGAAGAGCTTTGCCATCACGGGCGCTCAGATGGGCGTGATGCGCGTGGCGCAGCTTCTGGGCGTCGACAAAGAGATTGGCATGAGCGCCGCTTAGACAGCGGAACCTATGGGCGCTGCGTAAACAATCCACAGTCTTGTTTAGGGCGGCCTCGAGCCGCCCTACTTCGGGGTATACTTTTGCTCGCTTGTTCGCATGATGCTGCGCTGAGGGCACGGTCGCAGGTGCTGTAGCGCATGCTTGTTGGAGGTTTCCTTGTTCGGTATTGGATCGACTGAGCTGGCGATCATTTTGGTCTTCGGCTTTCTTCTCTTTGGGCCGGATAAACTGCCCCAGATGGGTCGCACCATTGGACGTGCGCTTCGTCAGTTCCGCGAGACGCAAGAAAAGCTCACCAGTGTGGTGCAGTCCGAGGTGGTCGACCCCATGACCGCTGCGGTCAACGAGCCCACGCGCCCACGTCGCGTTGACGACGATGATGACGACGCCGATGCGTCTACCGAGGAGGCCGAGACCCCTGCTCGCAAGGAGACGTTTGCCGAGCGCCGTGCTCGCCTGGCCGCCGAGAAGGCTGCCGCCGAGCAGGCAGCGCAGGAAGGCGATGCCGCCGAAAAGGACGCCGCGGTTGCTGATGTTGCCGCTACTGCCTCCGAACCTGCACCTGCAGGCGATACCACCGATGCCGCGAGCGATATCGCCGCTGCGGATACCGAGGCCGAATCCGAGGACCGTGCCACGGCTGACCTTTACGCTCGCCGCCCGCGCAAGCGCAAGGCAGAGGCAGAGCAAACCGACGCCCAGGATGCTGAGGCTTCTGCCCAGCCCGGCGATGCTGTGGAAGGAGGCGACCGATAATGCCCATCGGACCTGCGCGCATGCCGCTTCTCGATCACCTGGGAGAGCTTCGTCGCCGTCTTACCATTGTGATCGTCACCATTGTGGTTGCTACCGTCGTTATGTACTTTGCCACGCCCGTGCTGGTGGACATCCTGAAGGAGCCCATTGTCCCGTACGTTCCGGATGGCAAGTTCTACATCACTACCTCGCTCGGCGGCTTTGCCCTGAGATTCTCTATCGCCATCAAGATCGCTGTGGTCATGTGTACGCCGATGATCATCTGGCAGATTTTGGGCTTTTTCCTGCCGGCGCTCAAGCCCAATGAGCGTCGTTGGGTTGTTCCCACTGTTCTTGCCGCTACGGCGTTGTTCTTCATTGGCGCGGTCTTTTGCTACTTCATCATTGTTCCGGCAGGCTTTGAGTGGCTGCTGAGAGAGGCCGATGCCATTGCCTCGGTCTTTGCGAATCTTGAGGACTATATCAACATCGAGATTTTGCTGATGATTGGTTTTGGCGTGGCATTCGAGTTGCCACTGATCGTTTTCTACCTGGCTGTCTTCCACATCGTGCCGTATTCCAAGTTCCGTTCGGCATGGCGCTATATTTACGTTGCAATGCTGGTGGTTTCGGCCTCGATCACGCCCGATGCAAGCCCTGTCACCTTGATATTCATGTATGCTGCCATGCTCTCGCTCTATGAGATCTCGCTTGCGGTGACGCGCATGGTCATCATTGCACGCGACGGCAAGAAGGGCCTTACGGAGGGTCGCCTGGGCTTCTTCTCCGATGAGGATGACGAGTAACGCTCGCACTCTAACCGCTTAATAGCTCTGCGAATACCGGCACGGGTTTCCTGATGTGCGATGCCATTTGTGGCGTCCATTTGAAGGGAACCCGTGCTTTTGTGTGTCATGAGCACGGGTACCTGCGTAAATATTCTTTAAACCTGTATACTGTACCGCTTGTAAGCCTACCGATTTCAGGAGCATGCTTGTGAAGCTCGTAATCGCCGAGAAGAATATCGCCGCACAGAAGATCGCTCAGCTGCTGAGCGATGCCGGCAAGCCTAAAAACGACAAGGTGTACAACACCGCGGTCTATCGTTTTACGGTGGATGGCGAAGAGTGGGTCTCCATGGGCCTGGCGGGCCATATTTTGGCTCCCGATTTTCCCGATGAGATTCTGTTCGACGAGAAACAAGGTTGGTACTCGCTGACCGAAGACGGCGAGGTTCTGCCTGCCGATGTGCCCGATGGCCTGGCGCGCCCGCCTTACGAGAGCAAACGTCGTCCTTTTTTGCCCAACGGAATCAACATCAAGGGCTGGAAGGTAGAGAGCCTCCCGTACCTTACATGGTCTCCCATTATCAAGAATCCCGCAGAGCGCGAGATCATCCGTGTGCTCAAGAATCTTGCCAAGAAGTCCGATTCCGTGATTATCGCTACCGACTTTGACCGTGAGGGCGAGCTTATCGGTGCCGATGCTCTTAGTATGGTGCGCGAGGTGGCCCCCGATGTGCCCGCTTCGCGTGCGCGCTACTCTGCACTCATTAAGGCTGAGGTCACGGCTGCGTTCGATAACCTTGTTGAGCTTGACGAGAATTTGGCCGATGCCGGCGAGAGCCGACAGTATATCGACCTGATCTGGGGCGCGGTGCTTACGCGCTATCTGACTCTTGCCAAGTTTGGCGGTTTTGGCAATGTTCGTTCTGCCGGCCGTGTGCAGACGCCTACCTTGGCGTTGGTTGTCGAGCGCGAGCGTGAGCGCAGGGCATTTGTGCCCGAGGATTATTGGCAGATCCGCGGTATGGGCGCTACGGCCGACTCTGAGTTTAAGATTTCGCATAAGACGCCGCGCTTTACCGATAAGGCTGCGGCAGAAGATGCTTTTTCCCATGTTGAGCATGCAACGACGGGCACGATCGTCGAGGTGTCCAAGCGCTCGCGCAAGCAGCAGCCCCCCGTGCCGTTTAACACCACGTCCCTCCAGGCCGCCGCTGCTGCAGAGGGCATTTCGCCTGCACGTACCATGCGCATTGCCGAGTCCCTCTATATGAGCGGTTTTATTTCGTATCCTCGTGTCGACAACACGGTTTACCCGCGTTCACTCGATCTTGAGGGTATCGTCAAAGGGTTGTCGTCGGGTTCGCCGGCGCTTGCTCCCGTATGCAAAAAGGTCCTTGCCGGTCCCATGAAGCCCACGCGCGGCAAGACCGAGACCACCGACCATCCGCCCATTCATCCTACCGGTCAGGGCGATCCTGAGACCCTCGATGGCGGCCAGAAGAAGCTCTATAACCTTATCGCACGCCGTTTCCTGGCTACGCTTATGGGCCCTGCAACCATCGAGAACACCAAGCTTTCTATCGACGTTGCGGGCGAGCCGTTCACGGCAACTGGTGACGTGCTGGTAGATCCGGGTTTTCGTGAGGCGTATCCGTATGGCCTCAAGCGTGATGAGCAACTTCCGGCGCTGGCGCAAGGCGACGTTATCGATGTACACGACATCAAGCTTGAGGCGAAGCAGACCGAGCCGCCCGCGCGCTATAGCCAAGGCAAACTCGTGCAAGAGATGGAAAAGCGCGGCCTGGGCACCAAGTCTACGCGCGCGAGCATCATCGAGCGTCTCTATACCGTTCGCTATCTTAAAAACGACCCCATCGAGCCAAGCCAGCTGGGCATGGCTATCATCGATGCCCTGCACGAGTTTGCTCCGCGTATTACCACGCCCGAGATGACTGCCGAGCTGGATGCGGATATGACGCGCGTGGCAGAGGGCAAGGACACGCAGGAGCACGTGGTTGACCATTCGCGCGCTCTGCTCGCAGGCATGCTCGATGCGTTGATTGAGCATAAAGATGACTTAGGGGAGGCCATCTCCGACGCTGTGACCGCCGACGCAAAGGTGGGCGAGTGCCCCAAGTGCGGCAAGGATCTGGTCATGAAGACGAGCGCCAAGACGCGTGGCAGCTTTATTGGCTGCATGGGCTGGCCGGATTGCGATGTGACTTATCCTGTCCCTTCGGGCGTCAAGGTGAGCCCGCTGGAGGGCGAGGCCGGCGTGTGCCCCGAGTGCGGAGCACCGCGCATCAAGTGTCAACCGTTCCGCAGCAAGGCATATGAGCAGTGCGTGAACCCCAAATGCCCCACCAATTTTGAGCCCGACCTCAAGGTGGGCGAGTGCAAGGTGTGTGCCGAGGCGGGACGTCATGGCGATTTAATCGCCCATAAGTCCGAGAGAAGCGGCAAGCGCTTTATTCGCTGCACAAATTACGAAGAATGCCAGGTGAGCTATCCGTTGCCGGCGCGCGGTAAACTGCAGGCAACGGGTGAGACCTGCCCGGAGTGCGGCGCCCCCATTGTGGTGGTCGAGACAGCGCGCGGTCCATGGCGCATCTGCGTGAATATGGAATGCCCCAGCAAGGAAAAGAAAACAACGTCTCGCGGACGCGGCGCCGCCGGGTCGAAGACCTCTGCAGCCAAGAAGACGACGGCTAAGAAAACGACTGCAAAGAAGACGGCTACAAAGAAGACGACTGCAAAGAAGTCGACGACAAAGAAGTCAGCCGAGTAATATCCCAACATGCCAAGGATGCCATTTGCGGGTTGCTTGGCATGGACACTTCCAAACGTGCAGGGCTGCGTTCCAAGCGCGGCCCTTTCTCTTTTTGAGTCAGTTTAATAGCCCCCACACCGTGTTATCACGTACCAATTCGTTCTTTTGGAACAGGCTGTTTGCGTCGAATATGGGGCATTCGTTTCACAACTCCTTCACTAATCGCAAGCAATATTGACGATCTCGAACACCCTATCAAAATGCGGTAAATAGTGAACAATTAATGCCTTGAGCTTGGATTCATTTCAAGATAAAGCATCATATAACTCTTTAATGAACCCAACGCATGCGTTGCTGTTTATTCCATTTTTGACCGTTTGCAAACTTGTCTAGTTTTTAAGATACAAATAATTTTGATAGAGAGGTATAGTAATTTGCAAGATACGCACGTCATGCGGTTATTTCGGCCTTTTGGTGAGGCTATCCTTTGACGGAATCGAAATATTAAGGGGTGGGGGATGGATATCTCTCGAAAGACCGACTACGCTCTTCGCATGCTCGCGATGCTTGCGGATGGCGAAAATAATCTCTTGTCGGTTAGGGCTGCTGCAGAGCAGGTAGACGTGCCCTATTCGTTTGCTCGATCCATCCAGCATGGCCTGGTGCAGGCGGGCATCGTGGAAAGTCTGCGTGGCGTGCATGGCGGCATGCGTCTCAAGGCGGACCCCAATGATGTCACAATCAGGCAGATCGTCGAGGCTGTTCAGGGTCCCATGGTTATGAATGATTGCACTGCCAACGGTGCCGAATGCCCGCGCATGAATTCTTGCTGCTATCATTCCATTTGGATGGGCGCACAGGCTCTTATGGTTGATTACCTTGACTCTGTGACGCTTGCCGACGTGGTTCAGGGCACGCTTGCTCCGGCAGTGGATGCCAAGTTTGCCAACCGCGAATCGTTTGCCGAGTACGTTTCGTGCGCCGAAAAGTGCCGTCGCCTCGCATAGGCGATGCTTGCTTCTTTTCCGCGCGGATTAGGAGCAGATACAGATGAACGCAGACCCCTTTCGTAAGCTTGTGCGATCGGAAGGGGTCCGTTTGTATCGCGACCTCCCGTGGCGCCGCACGCGCGATCCATATGGCATCTGGCTTTCTGAGGTGATGCTGCAGCAAACGCAGGTGGTGCGCGTTTGCGATCGATGGCCTGCGTGGCTCGAGCGCTTTCCCACTGTTGGGGCCTTGGCTCAAGCGCCCGTTGCTGATGTTTTGGCTGCTTGGCAGGGTATGGGATACAACCGTCGTGCACTTGCGCTGCATAGGGCGGCGATGTATATCATGGAGCGATTTGATGGCGAGTTTCCGCGTGACGCCTCTGCTTTGTGTGAACTTCCGGGGGTGGGCCCGGCGACGGCGCAAGGCATCCGCTCCTTTGCGTTTGATTTGCCCGGTGTGTATCTCGAGACCAATGTGCGCACAGTGATCCTGCATCACTTTTTTCCAGATGTTCCGGCGGTGCCCGACAAGGAGCTGGTGGGTATTGTAGAGGCTACGTGTCCTGGCCCACAGGTGCCCGAGGGGCGCTTTGCCCTGCCCGAAGACGAGCAAGATACGCCGCGCACCTGGTACTATGCGATGCTCGATTACGGCGCATATCTTAAAAAGACGATTCCCAACCCTTCGCGTCGTTCTGCTTCGTATTCAAGGCAGTCTGCTTTTGAGGGTTCGCGCCGCCAGAAGCGCGCGGCTCTTGTCCGCTGTTTGCTTGAGGCGGGCGAGGGCGGTTTGAATGCGGGCGAGGCGCGAGCCGCTCTGGACAAGATGGAAGCCTGCGCGGGACGCCCTGCGGTTGCGCCTGATGTAGCCCAGTCGATTTTGGAAGACCTTGCGCGCGAGGGCTTTTGCCAGAAGCGCTCGGATGCTGACCGATATTTTGTAGCGCACTAGATGCGCTCGGCGGATTTGCCAGGCGATACTTGCTGAGCGTGCCGCCCGCCTAAATACTGCTTGACCGCGCATGACATCGCTCGCATGATGGTGCTGACAATCCTTCGTACATGCCCTTCCGTAAGGGAGGCCAATATGAGCTTGTTTATCGAGACTCCTCAGCAGGAGCAGCTTCGGTTGCTGCGCGAACAGCGAGAACAGCTGAAGCACCTGCGCAGCATGTCGGAGGGCGCGGGCGTTGTCGGTAGCGCCGAGGACACGTCGCAGATGGATCGATCGCTACTTGACCAAAGATTATTCGCATCCGCTCCGGCACCGAACTCGACGAAGCCGGCAGGTTCCCCTTCGGCAAAAGGGTCGCTGAGGGATTCAATTCGAGGACTTGGACGCAAGCGGTGCAAGGGAGTATCCGAGGAGCCGTATTCGATCGCTCAGGAATCGTATGCCGAGCAGCTGAAGTTTGATCGTCAACGCACGCGACGTCGTCGAGGGGCTGCGGTGGCGCGTTCTCTCCTTGTTGTGGTCCTGGTGCCCATTTTGCTTTTTGCTGCTTTTGTGGGGTCGTATGCATTGACGTGCATTCTCAATGGTGCGTCTCCCCAGGAGCTCACTTTGCTTATGGGCGAGCTTTTTGCCAAGATGCAAGCGTACGGCGGTTTGGTCATCGCGATGTTTTCCAGTTGATGCCTGGCGATACCCTATAATGAACCCGGTAAAAAATCGCAGGTAAGGCGGTTGGATTGAACATCTTATTGGTTTGCTGCACGGTTGCGGCGTGCGTTGCGGCTGTCGCCTCTGTGCTGACGGCGGTAGCTATGAGGCGCAATAGCCGCGATGCTGGTCTTGCGGAGCATGTGGACGAGGAACTCGATATCTTGGTGCGCCTCGAGGATGCCCTGCGCGACGCTCGTCTCGAGTTGCGCACGCAGACCCAGACGCAGGCGGCATTCTCGGCTGCAGAGCAGCAGCGCTTCGAATCGCTTGTGCGCGCATTGCAGCAGGCTTCGACACAGACGGACGCCTTGCGTCGCGAAGTGTCACAGCAGATGGGCCAGACGCGTGAGGCAACCGAAGTGCGTCTCGAGGCGGTGCGAGCATCGGTCGAGCAGCAGCTGGCAGCCATTCGCCAGGATAACGAGCGACAGCTGGAGCAGATGCGTCAGACGGTGGACGAAAAGCTCTCGCGCACACTCAACGACCGCCTCGCGGCTTCATTTAAGCAGGTAAGCGAGCAGCTCGAGGCCGTCTATAAAGGTCTGGGCGATATGCAGAGCATCGCTGCGGGCGTGGGCGACCTTAAGCGCGTACTCGGCAATGTCAAGACGCGCGGAATTTTGGGTGAGGTTCAGCTGGGGGCGATTCTCTCCCAGATTTTGGCACCCGAGCAGTACGTTGAGAACGTTGCCACCAAGCCCGGTTCAACCGAGCGTGTCGAGTTTGCCGTCAAGTTGCCCGTGGAGGCGGGTGACCCCATCTTGCTGCCTATCGATTCGAAGTTTCCAGGCGATGCTTACGAGCATCTGCGCGAGGCCATGGATGCAAGCGACGCCGATGCCGTGGCGGCGGCGCGTCGCATCTTGGATGCTCGCATTAAATCGGAGGCCAAAGACATCTGCGAAAAATACCTTTCGGTGCCCGAGACCACGAATTATGGCATCATGTTCTTGCCGTTTGAGGGCCTCTATGCCGAGGTCGTCAACAGACCGGGTCTTATCGAGTTGCTCTCGCGCGACTACCATGTAAACGTAGCCGGGCCCAGCACCATGGCTGCGCTGCTCAACAGCTTGCAGATGAGCTACCAGACTTTTCGTCTGCAAAAGCAGACCGACGATGTGCTGAGGGTTCTTTCTGCGGTCAAGGCGGAGTTGCCGCGCTATCAGGACGCGCTGCGCTTGGCGCGTCGCCAGATAGATACAGCGGGTCGCACGGTCGATTCGATCATCACCACGCGCACCAATGTGATTGAGCGCAAGCTCGGCTCCATCGGCACGATGGAAGATGCGGAGGAGGCTGAGCGCCTGTTGGGGGTGACCTCGGCACTGCCTGAAGTGCCGGGGGACGATTCGGTCGAGGGCGCGGCGGTTGGTGCCGCTGCCACCGCGCATCTTGATGCCGTCTCTTCTGGTCCCGATGTGCGAGGAGGTGTCGACTGATGCCGCGCGAAACCAATGCTTCGCGTCGCGAACGCGCCATCGAGGTGTGCGAGCGCCTGAACCGAAGGTACGGTCCGGTTGAGTGCTTCTTGGATCATCAAAATCCGTTTCGTCTGGTTATCTCGGTGCTGCTTTCTGCGCAGACAACAGATGCCCAGGTGAACAAGGTAACTCCAGAGCTTTTTCGTCGCTGGCCCACACCCTATGAGATGGCGGGTGCCAGCGTTGCCGACGTGATGGATGTAATCAAGTCGCTGGGCTTTTACAAGACCAAGGCCAAGCACTGCGTGGAGGCCGCAAGGATGATTGTGGCCGATTATGGCGGTGAGGTGCCCTCGACCATGCGCGAGTTGCAAAAGCTGCCCGGTGTGGGGCGCAAGACGGCAAATATCGTCCTCAATGTGGGCTTTGGCATTGTGGAAGGCATTGCGGTGGATACGCACGTGAATCGCATCGCGCATCGGCTGGCGCTTTCGCCCAAGACACACGAGAAGGAGCCGCTCAAAACAGAGCAAGATTTGCTCAAGATTTTGCCGCATGAGTATTGGGAATCGGTCAATCACCAATGGATATCGTTTGGCCGCGAGATTTGCTCTGCCCGTTCCCCCAAATGTGCGGAGTGCCCGCTGGCAGATCTTTGCCCCTCCTGTAACTGATTTGTGCGGGTAGGCTTATTTGTGACGTCTTGTGCGCAATGGCCAGATCCGTTGTTTTGTTTTGAACGTAAGGAATGATCGATGCTCATTCATCGCATAGCTGCACAACTCCATACTGCCGAAGGCTTGCAGGTCATTGAGCAGGCGTTGACGGACGGTCAGGATGCGACGCTTGCCGTGTCGCTCTCGGCGCGCACCCTTGTGCTTGCCGCGCAGTTCGCTCGCCATCCTCGTCCCTGTGTGTATGTGGTGTCTGGCGAGGAGGCAGCTGATCGCGCGGCGCGAGCACTCATGGCCTATCTGGGCCGTGAGCACGTGGCTCGCTTCCCCGAGCGCACGGATTACCCCTGGAAAGACCAAAAGCCAGACGACGTTGTGGTGGCCACGCGTTGTGCTGCGCTTGGGCGTATCGCTCGTGGCGAGGCGTGCGTGCTTGTGACTTCGGCTCGTGCCCTGCTGCGCTGCGTACCCCCGCGCGAGAGCGGCTATTGGGAGTCCGCGACCTTTGCCGTGGGCGATGAGATTCCTTTTGAGGAGGTGCCCGCGCGTCTTGTGTCCATGGGCTACACGTCTGCCGATGCGGCGCCCGAACCTGGCTATTTCCACGTGCACGGCGATACCGTGGACGTCTATCCCGCGCAGGCCTCGTCGCCCGTGCGCATGGAGTTCTTTGGCGACGAGCTCGACCGTATTCGCCATATGGTTGCGTCGACTGGTCAGACGATCGGCGATGCCGATGCGGTCGAGATTTATCCCTGCCGCGAGCTTGCGCTTACCGATGATGCCGTTCATCGCATCACCTCGGCGCTGTACGCGCCAGCGAAAAGCGACACCGAGCTCGCCGCCCTCCTGGAGATGGTTCAGGCACGTATCGTCACGCCCGAGCTCGAGCGCTTCTTGCCCTTGCTCTACGAGTCGACGGTGAGCCCGCTTGCCCATGTGAGCGACGACACCCTGGTGGTTCTTTCCGAGCCCCGCTCGCTTTTTGATGATTGCATCCGAGCCTATGAGGACTTGGAGCGTCGTGCGGGAGAGGCAGGTGTATCAAAGCTCGACGGGCTCTACGTGCGCGCCCAGCAGCTCGACTTTGGTCATCAACAGCGTTTGAACTACGTTTCGCTTATCCGTGCCGGCGGCGCCGTGACGGCCGAACTCAAGATCGAGCAGCCTGCTATCGCCGGTTCGGATACGCGTTTTCTTTCGCGTGTCCAAGAAGTGGTGAACAATCGCTGCGCGGTCGTCTTTGCCATTCCCGATCGCGGCGCGCGTGAATCCATGGAGCTCAGCTTTACCGACGAATCTATTCCGTTTGAGGAGTCGCTTACGGCTGCTCCCGAAAACGCTGGCGTTGTGGCAGGAAAGGCGAGCGTGCATGTGCTTGCAGCCGATTCGTCCGAGCGCATTGCCACAGGCGAGCGCCGGGGCGCGGGCGTGCACGAGCCCGCCGTCTCTCGCCGCACTGCCGACTCACTGAACGCCCGCGGTCTTGAAGAAGGCGCCTCCTACACGGTTCCCACGCTCACGCGCGGTCGCGTGACCTTTGTGGATGCGCCCATTCAGCAGGGATGCGTGATTCCCGACGCCCATCTGGCCGTTTTCTCCATTGCCGATCTCAATGCACGCATGGACGCCAAGCGCGGCCACACGCGTCGTCGCGTGGATATCACCGAGGTCACGTTCCCCTTCAAGCCGGGCGATTACGTGGTTCACGCCACGCACGGCATCGCGCTGTTTGCGCAGATCGTTCGCCAGGAGGTGGGAGGCCGCGAGCGCGATTATTTCCTGCTTGAATACGCTGATGGCGACAAACTCTACGTGCCGCTTGAGCAAGTGGACCGCATCACGCGCTATGTTGGTCCCGACGGCGACAAGCCACGCTTGACGCGCTTGAACACTGCCGATTGGAGCCGTGCTACGGGCAAGGCACGTAAAAGCGCCAAGAAGCTCGCGTTCGATCTAGTGGATCTTTATACGCGCCGCTCCTCCATTGCCGGCGTTGCGTGCCCGCCCGATACGCCCGAGCAGATCGAGATGGAGGAGAGCTTTCCGTACGAGGAGACGCACGATCAGCTTGGCGCCATCGCCGATATCAAGGCAGACATGGAGGCGGCAAAGCCCATGGACCGCCTGCTCTGTGGCGACGTGGGTTTTGGCAAGACCGAAGTTGCCCTGCGTGCTGCCTTCAAGTGCGTGGATTCTGGGCGCCAGGTGATGGTGCTGTGCCCCACGACCATTTTGGCGCAGCAGCATTTCCAGACGTTCTTTGAGCGCTTTGCCCCCTTTGGCGTGGAAGTGGATGTGCTTTCGCGCTTTAGAACGCCGGGGCAGCAAAAGCGCGCGCTTGCGGCTTTTGCCGAAGGAAAGGTCGATGTGCTCATCGGAACGCATCGTCTGCTTTCCGCCGATGTGAACCCCCACAATTTGGGGCTGGTGATCATCGACGAGGAGCAGCGTTTTGGCGTGCAGCATAAGGAGCAGCTCAAGAACCTGCGCGAGCAGATCGATGTCCTCACGCTTTCGGCAACGCCTATTCCGCGTACCATGCAGATGGCTATCTCGGGCGTGCGCGACATGAGCCTTATCACCACGCCGCCTACGGGACGACGCTCGGTGATCGTGCATGTGGGCGAGTACGACCCCGACGTAGTGAGTGCCGCCATCCGTTTGGAGGTGGGCCGCGGAGGCCAGGTGTACTATGTGTCCAACCGCGTGAAGACTATCGACGATGCGGTTGAGCGCGTGCATGAGGCTGCGCCCGAGGCACGCGTGGGCGTGGCGCACGGCAAGATGAGCCCGCGCGAGGTGGAAGACGTGATGGTTGAGTTTGCCGAGAAAAGAATCGACGTGCTCATCGCCACGACTATCGTGGAATCGGGTATCGACAACGCCCATGCCAACACGTTGATTATCGAGGACTCGCAGCGCCTGGGTTTGGCTCAGCTTTATCAGCTCAAGGGTCGCGTGGGCCGCTCTGCCACGCAGGCGTACGCGTACTTTATGTTTCCGGGTGAAACGCCGCTTACCGAGGAGGCGACGGCACGTCTAACAGCGCTTTCGGAGTTTCAAGATCTGGGCAGCGGCATGCGCATTGCCATGCGCGACCTGGAGATTCGCGGCGCTGGTTCACTTGTGGGGGCCGAGCAGCACGGCAACTTGTCGAGCGTGGGCTTTGACCTGTTCACACAGATGCTGGGCCAGGCTGTTGCCGAGGCACGCGGGGACGATTCCGAGACCGTTGAGGCAGCGGGCGTTGCCATCAACATCCCGGCGGACTTCTTCTTGGACGAAGAGTACCTGCCGCGTGTGGATGAGCGGGTGCTCGCATATCGTAAGCTTGCCGCGGCGGATGATCTGGAGAGCGTGGACCGCCTGCAGGAGGAGACCGAGGCTGCTCACGGCGAGCTGCCGCAGGCGGGCCTCAACCTGTTTGACCGTGCTCGCATTCGCATTCGCGCAGAGCGCTTGGGGTTGGAAAGCGTGACGCTCAGCGGTGGACGCTTGACGTTTTTGGGCGTGGACGTACCCAAGAAGGTGGCGTTCGATCTCAAAGATCGCCTGGGGGCGGTGGTGTTCCCCCGTTCCCGCAAGCTGTCGATTCCCTATCGCACGGGAGCCGGTGCCGGTTCGGGCGTGGGGCGCGGTCTCAACGCCGATGACGAGCGGGGGCCCGTTGCCGCAGCGCTTGCCGTTTTGTGCCAGTTGGGAGCGAGCGGCGACGACGATTAGCGTGAGCTATGGTGCCGGGATATGGCGATACATCGAGTTGTTTGCCATGCCCCGGTGTTCGTTTATGTTTGAATAACCGCTGCGGTAATGCGTCTGACGATCTGCCGCAGATCGAGGAGAAGGAGCATCTTTTGGTTACGTTTGAGAATGATTATTCCTTTGGCGCTTGCCCGGAGGTTTTGGCAGCTTTGGTCGATACCAACATGGAGGCAATGACCGGTTACGGCGAAGACCCCCATTGCGCTCGCGCCAAGGAGCTGATTCGTCAGGCTTGCGAGGCGCCGGATGCCGACGTGTTTCTCCTTGCAGGCGGCACGCAGACCAACCAAGTTGTGCTCGACATGCTGCTTGCTCCTTATGAGGGCGTGGTCGCCGCGGCCACGGGGCACGTTGCCTGCCATGAAGCGGGGGCTATTGAATTTGGCGGTCATAAGGTGCTGACGGTTCCTGGGCATGAGGGCAAGATGCACGCCGATGAGCTGGAACAGCTGATTGATCTGTTCTATGCAGATGACAATCATGAGCACATGGTCTTCCCGGGAGCGGCATATATTTCCTTCCCGACGGAGCTTGGCACACTCTATTCCCGTGATGAGCTGGCGGCAATCTACGAGGTCTGCCAGAAGCACGAGATTCCGCTTTTTGTGGATGGCGCGCGCTTGGGCTATGCCCTGGCATCCCCCGAATGCGATATCACCCTGCCGCAGCTTGCCCAGCTGTGCGATGTCTTTTATATCGGCGGAACCAAGGTGGGGGCATTATGCGGTGAGGCGGTAGTGTTTCCTTCGGGCAATGCTCCCGCGCACCCGATTCCGCGCATCAAGCAGCATGGCGCGCTTTTGGCTAAGGGCCGCCTTCTGGGCGTGCAGTTCGAGGCACTGTTTACGGATGGTACCTATGTGCGCATTGCGCGCAATGCTGTCGATATGGCAGGACGTTTGCGCGCCCTGCTGCACGAGCGCGGCGCACGCTGGTTCTTGGAGTCTCCCACCAATCAGCAGTTCATCATTTTGGAAAAAGGCGAGTATGAGCGCTTGGGCAAGCAGATTTGCCTGAGCTTTTGGGATACCTATGATGAGGACCATGTGGTTGTGCGATTGGCTACCAGCTGGGCAACAACGCAGGAGGACCTCGACGCCCTGGCCGCCGCGCTGTAGGGCACCGTTTGGTGTCGGAGACGAGTTTAGGTGTCACAGATGTTTTCGATAGCAAACGGGGGCTCGCCATCTGCTGCCCTCGAACAAGCGCATGCTACGCTTGGGCGATATTTTGGCTATGAGTCGTTTAGGCCGGGCCAGGAGCGCGTTATCTCTTCGATCCTTGCCCGGCGCGACGTTCTTGCCGTGATGCCCACAGGTGCAGGCAAGTCCATTTGCTATCAGGTACCCGCCCTTATGGGGCCGGGTCTTACCTTGGTGGTGAGCCCGCTCATCTCGCTTATGGAAGACCAGACGCGAGCGCTGCTTGCTACCGGTGCGCATCCGAGCTACCTCAACTCGTCGCTTTCCATTCCTCAGCAAAATACTGTGCTCAAACGAGCGGCCGACGGTGCCTATCAGCTTATGTTCGTGGCGCCCGAACGCCTGGCGGACCCGCGCTTTATTGCATTTGCCCAGGCTGCGGCACGGCCAGGTGGTATGGGCATTCCGCTTTTGGCAGTGGACGAGGCCCATTGTGTGAGCCAATGGGGCCAGGATTTTAGGCCGGCATATCTGCAAATCGCTCAGTTTATCGAGGCGTTGCCGCAGCGCCCCGTGGTCGCGGCGTTTACCGCTACGGCAACCGAGCGCGTGCGTATGGATATCCAGCAGATGCTGTGCTTGCATGCACCGCAGGTTGTGGTGACGGGTTTTGACCGGCCCAATTTATCGTTTGAGGTGCAGGAGATGCCCGAGCGCCAGAAGGCATCGTGGATTTGTCGGTATGTGACAGAACATCCCGACGAGGCGGGAATCGTCTACTGTGCCACGCGCAAGAGCGTGGATGAGCTGACGTTAACATTGCAAGATGCGGTGGAAAAACAGGGGCTCGATATGCGCATTGCGAGCTACCACGCCGGTATGGGCATGGAGCCTCGAACGCAAAACCAGCAGGCATTTGTGCGCGACGACGTGCGGGTGATGGTTGCCACCAACGCCTTTGGCATGGGTATCGACAAGCCCAACGTGCGCTATGTCATCCACAATAACGCGCCCGAGAGCATCGAGGCTTACTATCAGGAGGCTGGGCGTGCCGGTCGCGACGGCGACCCTGCGAGCTGCTTTTTGCTTTGGAACGGCAACGATCTGCGCTTGCGTCGTTTCTTTGCCGAGCAGGAGCCCGACGACGAGCAACTTGATGAAGAGCAGCGCCTGCGTGCGCGGCAGAATCGCTTTAGGCTTATCGCCCAGATGGAGGGCTATTGCAAGACAACCGGCTGTTTGCGCGAGTATATGCTGCGCTACTTTGGCGACGAGGATGCCGCTGCCGAGGTGTTGGCACATGCGGCCGAAACGGGGACCGGTTGCGGAAACTGCGGCAATTGTCTGACAGAGTACGAGGTCGAGGACATGACCGAGGCTGCTCGCGCTGTTATGGCGTTTGTCGCTGCACGACCTGGGCGCTTTGGGAAGTCGCTTGTGGCCGATGTGCTGCACGGTGGAAAGACGCAGCGTATCTTTGAGCTGCATCTGGACGAGGCCGCAGGTTATGGCAGCTTGGCGGCAGAGTCGACCGGACGCATCCGCAATCTGATCGACCAGCTGTGCGGGCGCGGGTATCTGACAAGCTCGCAAGGGCAATATCCCACGCTGCTTTTGGGACCCCGTGCGGTGGAGGTTGTGGATGCGGATGGAGGCCTCGCTGCCGATGCCGGCGCGTTTACGTTTACCGTGAAGCGGGCGGCAAAGAAGAGCCGCGGTTCGCGGGCGCGTCGCGCGGTCGATTTGCTACGCGAGGAATCGGACGCCAGGAGCGTCCCGCGCGTGGGCGACGATATGGAGCTCTTCGAACGCCTGAGGGCACTTCGCACGGAGCTGGCGCAGGAGATGCAGGTTCCCAGCTATGTGGTGTTTCCCGATAAAACGCTGCGCGCCCTGTGTCGCCAACGCCCCCATTCATTCGATGAGTTGCTCGAGGTGTCGGGTATCGGCGAGAAAAAGGCCGAGAGTTTTGGCGAGCGCTTCATGGCAGAAATCGCCGCTTTCGAAGAGCTGCACGCACGCGAATAGTGTTTGTACTGCCACTTCGATGCCCGTACAATATGACGGATAAATCTATCCCCCAGCATATTGAGGAGCTTGTATGTCTCAACAGTCTGCACCGCGTGATGCCGCCGAGGCAGCCCGCGCCGCCTTCGCTTCGGTTGAGGGCAAGCCGTTTCCCGATGATATCTTCACGGCTCCCCAGCTTACGTGGGCTGTTATCGGTTGTGGCGTGATTGCCAACCAGATGGCTTCAACGCTCGAGCTCGCTGGCCGCAAACTCGCCGGCATCTACAACCGCACGCACGAGAAAGCGGTCGCTTTTGCCGAGAAGTACGGCGTGGCCCGCGTGTACGATACGCTCGAGGAGCTTTGTGCCGATCCCACTATCGACGCGGTGTATATCACCACGCCGCACAATACCCATATTACGTACCTGCGTGCCGTACTTTCTGCCGGCAAGCACGTGCTGTGCGAGAAGGCGATCACTCTCAATTCGGAGGAGCTCAACGAAGCGCGCGCGATTGCCGATGAGCACGGCGTGCAGCTTATCGATGCCACGACCATCCTTCATATGCCGCTCTACCGCGAGCTTATCCGCCGTGCCGAGAAGGACGAGTTCGGCAACATGAGCATTGCCCAGGTGAGCTTTGGCAGCTATAAGGATTTTGATCCGGAGAATCGTTTTTACAATCCACGCCTGGCTGGCGGCGCGATGCTCGACATTGGTGTGTACGCCCTTACCATGGCACGCATGTTCATGCTTTCGCAGCCCGAGGATGTTGTCTCCATCGCCAACGCTTGCAATACCGGCGTAGACGTGACGAGCGGCATTGTGATGCGCAACCCTGATATGCAGATGGCTGTGATCTCCCTCACGCTCCATTCCAAGCAGCCCAAGCGCGCTGTGCTCTCGTTCGAGAATTGCTACATCGAGGTCATGGACTACCCGCGTGCCGACCGTGCCACTATCGTATGGACGGCGACGGGCGAGCGCGAAGAGGTTCATGTGGGTGAGGAGGCATACGCTCTTGCCTACGAGGTAGCCGACCTCGAGAAAGCCGTGGCGGGTGACCGCGTGGAAGACGCGATGATCGTCTTTGCGGCCGACGTCATGGATCTGATGACGCAGCTGCGTCGCACCTGGCGCATCTACTACCCGGAGGAGGCCGAGCTGGCAGCTGCTGCCGGTTGTCGTGTGGCTGGAGAGTAAGTCTCGCCTGTTGGGCGTGCCTGCGACCGCACGCGGCCGCAGGCACTTCTCTCGCCCAGTCCCTTTTCCAAATGAAGCAGAAAATCCCATTTAGAGCTGCTGCTGCGGCTTCTAAATGGGATTTTCTGCTTCATTTAGGTTTTTGAGGAGCGCCAACGAGGTGGAACGGCGCCGACGAGGGGCCGGAGCCTGGGCAGCAACGAGGGGCCGGCGCCTGTTTACCACCAGGCAAGCTGGGCGATGTTATCACGGATGTGCTGGCAGCTCTTATGGAAGCCTTCGAGCTCGGCATCGGAGAGGTCGAGAGTGTAGACTTGCTCGATGCCCTCGGCACCAATTACGCAGGGGAGCGACGTGAAGATGCCCTCTTCGCCATACTGGCCGCACATGAGGGTGGATGCGGAAAGTACGGCGTGCTCGTTGTGCAGCACGGCAGCGCAGACGCGCGCAGCGGAATTGGCAACGGCGTACTCGGTGCAGCCCTTGCCCTCATAGGTCACATAGCCGCCCTTGCGTGCAAGTTCCTCGACTTCTGCCTGGTCAAAGCCATATTGCTCGGGATATTCGCATGCAAGCTCAGGAAGCGGCTTGCCGGCGATGGTCGCGGCCTTCCAGGCGGCAATCTGGCTAAAGCCGTGTTCACCGATCATATAAGCATCGATGGACTTGGGGCTGATGCCGCATTTCTTGGAAATCTCGGAATGCAAACGCGCAGAATCCAGGCCGCAACCCGAGCCGATGATCTTCTTGGGGTCATAGTTGGTCAGGTGCCAGATGGTCGTGCACACTACGTCACAGGGGTTTGCGATGGATACCCAGATGCCATCGAATCCGGCATCGACAACGCGGTTGGCGAAGGAACGGGCAGAGTCGGTGGTGCAGAAAAGCTCGCCGTCACGGTTGCCTGCGGCCATGGCCACGTTGCCTGCGGCGTTAACGATGATGTCGCACGAGGCGAGCTCCTCGTACCTGTCGCCTACATTGACGATCTTTGTGTTGAAGGGAACAAAAGTGAGGGAGTCGTGCAGGTCCTGGGTTTCGGACAGGACCTTTTGCGCCTTGACGTCGCAAAGATAGAGTTCGTCGGCCAAGCCCTGCAGAAGCAAGCTGTTGGCGACGTGCGCGCCAACGTGTCCCAAACCGATGATGCCAACTTTACGTGTTGATGCCATAGTGGTAAGCCTTTCTGCGAGCGAATAGTTTGCTCATTGTAGTTCTATGGCAATGGGGGAGAGCGGTGATTACACGATGTACGGCCCGCGTGCACATAATGTAACAGTTGAGGGCTTGGCGCAGCTCATTATGGGCGGCTCCGTGCGCATAGACGCGGCCTGTGCTGCGCGTGTCTTGGCCACGATCATGGAGAGCCATATCGAGGTGGGAGACGCCTCACACTACATTTACCATTTTGCGCGCAAGCAGGGTTGGGATATTCCGGCCTATCCGCTTGCGGGCTGTGGCGAGATCAAACGCTTCTTTGCCGAGCAAGGCGTGTGCGATGTGCCTTCCTGGTATGTGAAGATCGGCGTCGAGCCAGAGCGTGCTAAGCGTCTGTATGGAAACACGTTGGTGGCGGTGTGCGGTCCGGATTATCGCCATGTGGCCTTTGTCTTGAATGGGTGCTATCACGCACATGATGCGGGCTTCACCGATCTATTGCATAGCGGCTTGATTGAGAAGATGGGCGCACGCCCCGATACGGCGCAGGCGCTCGAGCGGCTCACGGACCGTATTCTTGCCTTCGAGCTCCATGGCGACGCAGGCGGCCTTCCCACCTTTTAGGCGTTAGCGCCGCGGCGTTCTCGAGTTTTATCTGACACGTTGGGGTACGCGGCATACATGCCACGGTACAATCAAAACCAATGCCGAACGTGCCGTTAAGCGTGTGAGTGAAGGAGTGTATGCGTCGTGCCGATTCGAATTCCTGATGCTCTGCCCGCAACCGAGATCCTCGAGGGCGAGAACATTTTTGTCATGACGGAGTTTCGCGCTCTCCACCAGGACATTCGTCCTTTGCGCGTGCTGATTTTGAATCTCATGCCCACAAAGATCGCTACCGAGACGCAGCTCATGCGCAAGCTTTCCAATACGCCGCTGCAAATTCAGGTAGACCTGCTGCGCACCAAGAGTCACGAGGCAACGCATGTGTCGGCGGGGCACTTGGAGACGTTTTACCGCACCTTTGAGGACATCGAAAACGAGCATTATGACGGTCTGATTATTACCGGGGCCCCTGTTGAGCTCATGGAGTTCGAAGAGGTGGATTATTGGGAAGAGCTTTGCCGCATCATGGATTGGTCGAGCACGCATGTGCACTCCACGCTGCATATCTGCTGGGGCGCGCAGGCGGGCTTGTATTACCACTACGGTATTCAGAAGTATCGTCTGCCAAAGAAGGCATCGGGCGTTTTTGAGCATCGTTTGCTTAAACCAAAAAGCCCGCTCGTGAGAGGTTTTGACGATCGTTTCTATGCTGTGCACTCGCGCAATACCGATGTAAGGATCGAAGACGTGGAGGCTGTGGACGATCTTGAGATCGTTGCCGTGTCGGACGAAGTGGGCCTCTACATCGTGAAGTCGGTCGACAGCCGTCGCTTCTTTGTGTTTGGCCATCCCGAGTACGATACAGACACCCTTAAGCTCGAGTACGAACGCGACGTCAAACGTGGCATTAATCCCGAGATTCCGACGAACTACTTCCCGGACGACGATCCCACCCGCGCTCCCCTGAACGTTTGGCGCTCCCAAGCCCAGCTCTTCTACACCAACTGGCTGAACTACTACGTCTACCAAACTACCCCTTACGATCTGGAAAAGGTGGGCGAGTAAGTTCCCAAACCCGGCGACCCTCCAAAGCGTGCCCCTGTAGGCGCGACAATGGTACCCCGGCCCTCCCTCTGGGGGTCCCTTCCGAAAACAATCCGCAGACAAGAATTCCCCCGCCCATAGCTCCGAAGGAGCATGGACGGGGGAATTCATTTGTCGAGGACGTTTTCGGAAGGGACCCCCAGAGGGAGGGCCCACAACAAAGACGCCGCGCCTACAGGTACTCGATTTGGGCGCCATCCGTGTCGCACGTCAAAATATGCGTCTCGCACTCGGGGAAGCGCTCGCGCAGGCGGATCTGCAGAAACTTGGCAACGATGGTGTCGTCGGTCACGGCCATGAGGGTCGAGCCGGAGCCCGAGATCCACAGGGTCTTAGCGCCGCCCGTCAGGCAGGTTTCGCGAATGGCATCGTAGTCGGGGATGAGTGCACGGCGATAGGGCTCTTGCAGGCGGTCGTCGTTGGAAGCGGCAATCAGATCGAGGTCGCCCATCTCTAAGCCACGGGTGAGGCCGGCGATGCGTCCCATCTGCCAAACGGCGGTGGACAGCGGCACCTCTTGCGGAACAACCTTGCGTGCATCGTTCGTGTGCACCTCGTAGGGCGGGATGATGGTGATGAAGCGAAGGCGCTTGCTCACCTCATAGCGCAAGCAGCGGGGGAGCTCGCCTTTCGGCGTGAACGAGCAGACGGCTGCGCCCAAGATGGCGGGAGCCACGTTGTCGGGATGTCCCTCGACAGCGGTGGCGATGGCCACGAGCTCCTCACGGGTAACGGTGTGGCCCGTGAGCGCCGCGGCGCCCATGATGCCGGCGACCACGCAGGTGGAACTCGAGCCCAGACCGCGGGCGACGGGTACCTCGGTGGAGATGTCGATGGAGACGGGGAAGGTCTTCTCGCCCCATTCGGCAAGAGCGTTCACGAAGCTCTCGTAGACAAGGTTGTCTTCGTTTTGAAATTGCTCGGGGCAGCCCGTGATGGTGAGAGTCTCGGCGCGGTCGAATGTGAAGTGCGAGTACAGCGAGACGGCCATGCCAAGGGTATCGTAGCCGATGCCCAGGTTTGCGCTGGTGGCGGGTACCGTGATGCGGATCATGGGGTCTTAGGCCTCCTTGGCGATGCGACTGGCTGCCTGCTCCACGTAGGAGCCCATGTCGGCAACGTCGACCACGTCTTCAAAACGCACGGGCTTGGTTTTGAGGGCGGCGAGTTGTGCGGGCGCGGTGGTGCCGGTGTGCTTGGCGAGCACCTCCATGCAGGCAAAATCGTCGGGCGGGCAGAAAAGACCCAACGCCTCGGCCACGGCCTTGGGGAACTTATAGGGGCTTGCGGTAGAGAGCAGCACGCGGCAAGCGGTACCCTCGACGGCAGCGGTCTGCTCCATCACGTGATAGCCGCAGGCGGTGTGCGGGTCGATCACGTAGCCATTTTCGTCCCAGCAGCGACGAATGGCGGCTGCCACCTGGTCTTCGTCGGCCCAGCCGCCGTCAAAGACGGTGCGGATGCGCTCGAGAAGCTCGGCGGGAATCTGATAGTTGCCCTTGTCGGTGAGCTTGGACATGAGGTCCGCCACGAGCTCGCAGTCACCGTCTGCCAGGTAGTACAGCATGCGCTCCAAGTTCGAGGAAACCAGGATGTCCATCGAGGGGGAAGTGGTGGTGTAGAAGGGGCGCTCGCGGTCGTAGGTGCCGGTTGCCAAGAAGTCGGCCAGCACGTTGTTCTTGTCGGAGGCCACGAGGAGCTTTGCCACGGGCAGGCCCATGCGCTTGGCGTAGTAGCCGGCGAGGATATCGCCAAAGTTGCCGGTGGGCACGCAGAACTCGACGGTGTCGCCAACCTGGATGGCACCTGCGCGCAGCAGCTGCGCATAGGCTGCAAAGTAGTAGACAACCTGCGGGACCAGACGTCCCACGTTGATGGAGTTCGCGGAGGAAAGAATCGTGCCACCCTGGGCTAGGCGCTCGCCTAGCTCCTTGTTCGCAAAGATCTGCTTGACGGCGGTCTGCGCGTCATCAAAATTGCCACGCACGGCACAGACGGCGACATTGGCGCCTTCCTGCGTGGACATCTGCAGATTCTGGACATGGCTCACTTTGCCTTCCGGGTAGAAGACGGTGATGCCGCAGCCCGGGGCATCGGCGAATCCTGCAAGGGCCGCCTTGCCCGTGTCGCCCGAGGTGGCGGTGACGATCACGATGCGCTCACCTTCGGCTCCTGCGGTGCGCGCCATAAGGCGGGGGAGCATCTGCAGCGCGACGTCCTTGAATGCGCTCGTGGGGCCGCCAAAGAGCTCCATAACATAGGTGGGGGTGCCATCTGCATTGGGTGCTTGAGAAAGGGGCACGAGCGGCGTCACTTCGCTCGAAGCGAAGGTGCCGGTGTATGCCTCGTCCACGCACGCGGCGATCTCGTCTGCGGAGTAATCGGGCAGAAGGGCGCCCATGACCTCGCGCGCAAGCGTGGGGTAATCCTTGTTTGCCAATGTGGAGATGTCAATGGTGGTGCCACCCAGGTCGTCGGACACAAACAGGCCTCCGTCCGGGGCGATGCCGCGGCGGATTGCCTCCTTGCTCGTAAAGGTTGGCGAAGCGGAACGTGTGCTATGGTAAAAACCCATGTCGTCGACTCCTTGAAAGCCCAGGGCGTAACGTGTGCGCTCATGGTATCAGAAGCGTTTGGGCACGTGGGGCCGCGACCCTCGGAGAACAGGCGCAGCACACAGGCCGTTTTTCTTTTGGAAACAATGTAGATGCCCACGACAACATCCCAGGGTGTTTAGTAGACTTGCACCTACGATTATGGGCGCGTCGTCATTTGGTGCGTTCCTATCAGGAGGGTTTTAGTTCGCATGATCAAGATCGCTAAGTTTGGCGGCTCATCAGTCGCAGATGCCGAGCACTTCAAGAAAATCAAAGCAATCGTCGACGCCGATCCGGCGCGCCGTTTTGTGGTGGTTTCTGCTTGCGGCCGTCGTTTCAAGGGCGACACCAAGGTGACCGACCTGCTTTATCTGGTGAGTGCCCACGTTAAATACCACGTATCTTGTGAGGACCTGCTCAAGGATATTGGCCAGCGTTACTTTGATATCGCCGATGAACTTGGGCTCACCTATCCTATTCGCGAGGAGTTTGCGGCATTTGCCGAGCGTGCAAGCACTGGCGGTTACTCCACCGAGGAGCTCGTGAGCCGCGGCGAGTACTTTACCGCTCGTCTGATGGCCGAGTATCTGGGCCTACCGTTCCTGGACGCATCGAAGGTCATCGCTTTCCATCACGACGGTACGCTCAGCATGAGGCGCACCACCGAGCTTGTGGAGGAGTACAGCCAGCAGGCGGGCTTTGTTATGCCCGGTTTCTACGGTGCGACGCGTGAGGGTCAGATCAAGCTGCTCGACCGTGGCGGCGGAGACATCTCTGGATCTATTCTTGCCAAGTGTCTGGGCGCCGACCTGTACGAGAACTGGACCGACGTGTCGGGCTTCTTCTCGGCAGATCCGCGCATTGTTCCCGAGGCACAGCCTATCGCACGTGTTACCTACGAGGAGCTGCGCGAGCTTTCTTACATGGGTGCAAGTGTTTTGCATGAGGAAGCTGTCTTCCCCGTGCGCGAGGCTGGTATCCCGCTGGTCATCAAGAACACGAACGCTCCGCAAGACCCCGGCACCATCATCAGCGAGACCGCCGACGAGGGCGCAGCCGAGCCCATCATTACCGGAGTGGCCGGCAAGAGCGGCTTTGTTGCCATCAATGTTGCGCGCGACCGCACTAAGCCGCGCATTGGTTTTATGCGCCGCGCGCTTTCCGTCTTCGAGCGCTATAACGTTTCGGTTGAGCACATGCCCACCGGTGTCGACCGCTTTGGCGCCGTTGTGCAGAAGGAAGACGTGAACGATTCGCTCTATTCGCTCGTGGCAGACATCCAAAAAGAGGTTGAGCCGCTGGAGATCGAGGTTGTCGAAGGTCTTGCGCTCATCGCTACCGTTGGCCGCAATCTGCGCGGACGCGCCGGCATCTCGGGGCATCTCTTTGGCATGCTTGGTCAGGCAGGCGTGAGCGTGCGTATGATTTCGCAGAGCTGCGACGAGATCAACATCATCATCGGCGTGGACGAGAAGGATTTTGAGCTGGCCATCCGCACCATCTACCGCGCATTCTCGGACGAGAACGGCATCGTGAAGGTTGCCGATTTGGATGAGCCTTCGACTATCGACCTGGGATTGGCATCGCTTACTAAATAGCGAGCGCCTTGGCTTTGAGGGAAATTTCATTCATCCTGTTGGTTGCGGGTTTCGTTTCGATTTCATTTCGACGGAGTGGGCTTCGAGCCCACTCCGTTCTTGTATAAAAGGAAGACAATCATTTGGCCTGCGCAGGTTGCAGGAGAAGAGCATGACCTAAAAGGGGGAAGCATGAAACAGTACACGGTGGCTATTTTGGGCGCGACGGGAGCCGTGGGCACCCAGATGCTCCAGTGTCTTGACGAGCAGGATTTCCCCGTGGGCAAGCTCAAGCTGTTGGCAAGCGCTCGCTCTGCCGGCAAGGCTGTTGAGTTCCGCGGCGAGCAGGTGGTGATCGAGGAGGCCCGCCCCGAGGCGTTTGATGGCTGCGATATCGTGCTCGGCGCCGTTGAGGATGACCTCGCCAAGGCGCTTTTGCCCGAGGCCGTGAAGCGCGGCGCTGTGGTTGTGGACAACTCCCATGCGTTCCGTCTTGACCCCGATGTTCCCCTGGTGGTGCCCGAGATTAACGCCGAGGACATCAAATGGCACAAGGGCCTTATCGCCAATCCCAACTGCGCGACCATCATCGGCTTGGTGCCCACCTGGCCGCTGCACAAGCTCGCGGGCGTCAAGCGCATGGTTGTGAGCACGTACCAGGCGGCTTCGGGCGCTGGCGTTCCGGGTATGCGTGAGCTCGAGGAGCAGCTTGCTGCTCTGGGCCGCGGCGAGCAGCTTCCCGATTCGCGCGCTTTTGCGGCGCAGCTTGCCAATAACCTCATTCCGCAGATCGGCGGCGTGAAGGAGGAGGGCTTTACCTCCGAGGAGATGAAGCTTCAAAACGAGGGACGCAAGATTATGCATCTGCCCGAGCTGCGCGTAAACTGCACCTGTGTGCGCGTGCCCGTGCTGCGCTCGCACTCCGAGAGCATCACGCTTGAGTTCGAGCGCGACATCACGGTCGAAGAGGCTCGCGAGGCCCTTGCTGCCGCTCCCGGTGTCAAGCTGGTGGACGACATGGATGCCGCTGATGCTTCGGATCGCTACCCCATGCCGCTCTTTACGAGCGATCAGGACCTGATCTGGGTCGGCCGCGTTCGTCGCGACATCTCCAATCCGGAAGTCACGCGCGGCATCACCTTCTGGTGCTGTGGCGACCAGATTCGCAAGGGCGCTGCCACCAATGCCGTCCAGATTGCAAAGCTTCTTACGGAAGAGTAGAGCGCAAGCTTCTGACATACGCGCTATCGCTGTACGCAAAAGGCGCCTCGGTCGGGCACGTGCCCAGCCGAGGTGCCTTTTTGGTGGATGGCAGTGGGTTTTTCTGGAGAGTTTGTTCGCGCTCCTCTCGTCGATTGTGCATGGAGACGAGTCGCTTCTGCCATGCGGCTTACCGGATGGATTGCGAGCAACGGGCGACGGGCGCAGGCATGGGGGGAAGGAAAGTGTGTGTGCCTGGTCTCGCGCACCCGCCGCCGTGCTCGAAATCTGTTGTACCGCAGTGGCGACAGTTCTTGCGCGCGGTTGCCAATGCTTAGGTTCGGCTAAGGTCTATCCTGCAAAAACGCCTGCGTGTATAGGGTGGCTGCTAAGGTTCGACTAAGGCTTTGCCCGCTGCGTTATTATCAAAGCCAACAGATGGCAACAGTGAAAGGCGAGGATGATGCGGCTCCTATTGGCGGAGGATGAACTCGAGCTCTCGCGCGCCCTTACAGCGATTTTGCGGCACAGCGGCTATGAAGTCGATGCGGTCCATGATGGCCTGACTGCTCTCGATCATCTTCGGCACCAGGCATTCGATGCCGCGATTCTCGACATCATGATGCCCGGTATGGATGGTATCGAGGTGCTGCGCCAGGCGCGTCAGAGCGGGATTCGGCTGCCTATCATCATACTGACGGCAAAAAGTGAAGTGGCGGATAAAGTCGAGGGCCTCGACGCCGGCGCCAACGATTACCTCACCAAACCCTTTGCGGCAAAAGAGCTGCTCGCGCGCATTCGCGCCATGACGCGCAGCGCGACCGCGATTGACGCGACCACCCTCTCTGTCGGCAACGTTCGTCTCGATTGCGCTTCCTGCACGCTTGCGGGTCCTGCGGGGGAAGAGCATCTTGCCAATCGAGAGTTTCAGCTCATGGAGTATCTCATGGCACATCCAGGGTCGGTTACGCCCACCGAGCGCTTGCTGTCCCAGGTGTGGGGCGACGATGCGCTCGAGACCTCCAACGTGGTGTGGGTCTACATTTCCTACCTGCGCAAGAAGCTCTCGGCAGTGGGGGCCAACGTGTGCATCCGAGCTGCGCGCAACCAGGGGTATTCGCTTGAGTGCGTTGAGGGCGGGGCGTGATGGAGAAGCGTCTTCGCCAAAAGTTCGTGCTCGTAGCCATGCTTTCGGTTGCTGCTGCGCTGGCACTCATTCTGGTGGTTATCAATGTCGTCAACTACCAAAGCGTGTGCCGCATGGCGGACGATCGCATCGAGGCGATTATCCAAAACGGCGGAAGCTTCCCCGGCGTCTCCAGCGCGGATGGGGGCCAAGCTGACCAGGAGGAGATGTCCGACGCTTCTGTGGTGATACTCAAAGAGCTCTCGGCTACTTATATTGATCGCTCTTTTGATCTGGACAAGCGAGTTGCCGACATCATGGATAAGGAGGCACCGTACGACACGCGTTACTTTACGGTGACCGTGGATGATGACGGTGCGATTGTCGGGGTGGACGTCAACCATGTTGCAGCGACAACGGCGCAGGATGCGTGCGCGTATGCTTTGCAGGTAAGTGTCTCGGGTGCAAAACACGGCTTTTATGGCGCGTATCGCTACCGGGTGGTGGATGCGGACGAGGGGTCCCTCTATGTGTTCGTGAACTGCTCGCGCGAGCTATCCAATTTCGAGGCGTTTTTGGGTGCAAGCGCTGCCATTGGCGTGGGCGCTTGGTTGCTCGTGCTCGTATTGGTAGTGATTTTCTCACGCATCGCGGTTCGTCCTATCGTGGAGAGCTATCGTAAGCAGCAGCGTTTCATCACCGATGCAAGCCATGAGATCAAGACCCCGTTGGCGGTAATCGCTGCTGCAAATGATGTGATGGAGATTGAAGCGGGCAAAAGCGAGTGGACGCAAAGTATTGCCGCGCAGGTGACCCGGCTTAAATCGCTGACCGAGAGGCTGGTGTTTCTCGCGCGCATGGATGAAGGCGCTACACAGTTTGAGAAGACGGACCTGGATCTATCCGAGCTGGTTGAATATGCCTCGGAGCCGTTTTGTGCTGTTGCCGAGTCGCGCGGAAAGAAGCTCGTGCGCGACTTGGAGAGTGGGCTGCATGTGCAGGGCGATATCTCGGCATTGTCGCAGGTGGTGGAGCTTTTGCTGGATAACGCCACGCGCTATGCGAGCGACGGTAGCGAAATCGAGCTTGCGCTTAAGAAGCGCTCGCGTGGCGGGGTGACTTTGCAGGTGAGTAACGCGGTAGATGCGATGCCGGAGGGCGATTTGAAGCGCCTGTTCGACCGCTTCTATCGTGCAGACACCAGCCGCAACTCGCAGACGGGCGGCTCTGGAGTGGGCCTTTCTGTGGCGCAGGCAATCGTCGAGGCCCACGGCGGCAGCATCCGTGCCCAGGCGCTCGATGCCCGCACCATCTGCTTCACCGTAACCCTCCCCTGAGTGTGACAAAAACAAGACAGAGTTATTTTGTGAAGATTTGCGCTTCGATGCACACAACTCGGCCTGTTGGTGCCGTCTACCACTCGATTTGCTCGATGGGGGTGGGGTTTGGCTGCAGGGTCTCGTCGGTTACCTTGCCGCTCTTAAAGCGGATGAGACGATCGGCCATGGGGGCAAGCGCAGAGTTGTGCGTGATGATGATGACCGTGATGCCCTCGCGACGACAAGTGTCCTGCAGCAGCTGCAAAATCTGCTTGCCGGTCTGGTAGTCGAGGGCACCCGTGGGCTCGTCGCACAGCAGGAGCTTGGGATTCTTGGCGAGGGCACGCGCGATGGCTACGCGCTGCTGTTCACCGCCGGAGAGCTGGGCCGGGAAGTTATCCATGCGCGCTTCGAGGCCCACTTTGGCAAGTGTCTCGGCAGGATCGAGCGAGTCGGGGCAGATCTGTGCCGCGAGTTCGACGTTTTCCAGCGCGGTGAGGTTGGGGACCAGGTTGTAGAACTGGAAAACAAAGCCGACATCGGCGCGACGGTACGAGACAAGCTCCCCTTCGTTTGCATGGCTGATGTCGCGCCCGTCAACGGTGACGGAGCCCGATGTCGCGGTATCCATGCCGCCCAGGATGTTGAGCGCCGTAGTCTTGCCTGCGCCCGAAGCGCCCAAGATAATGGCAAGCTCGCCACGCTCGACGGTAAAGCTTGCGCCGTCGAGTGCGTGAATCTCGGCCTCACCCGTGCCGTAAGCCTTGATGACGTTGGAAAACTCGATATATGCCATAAAGGTGCCCTATCTGATCGGATGCTTTCATTATCGCCGTCCGCGGGGCTTGTGCCCACCTTGATTCCGCCAAGCGTAAATCGCACACGGCACGATTTCGCACGGCGCGAAGACGGCACCGAAGCGGGCTCTGCTGCTTTTGCCTTTATACTAGGCTGCGGATGAAGACGCGAGGAAGAGCGGCGCAAAGGGGAAGCACATGATTACCAAGTCGTATCGATCGCCGCTCGGCATGATTACCCTTGCTGCCGATGCGTGCGGGCTTACCGGCCTTTGGTTTGAAGGTCAGGCGCACTATGGCGCGACACTCGATAGCGAGGGCGTACCGAACGGCTTGGGTTCGGCATCTGCCGTGCTCGATTACACCTGGGCCTGGCTCGACACCTTCTTTGCCGGCCACGCGCCGGCGTATACGCCTCCGCTTCATCTGATAGGCACACCATTTCAGCTTGAGGTATGGGGCGTGCTGCAAGGTGTTCCGCGCGGTTCCACGGTGACGTATAGCTGGGTTGCCGATGAGATTTGCCGTCGACGTCTCGCTGCGGGCGATGAGCGTCCCACGAGCCCTCGCGCGGTGGGTGGTGCTGTGGGCCGAAACCCGGTTTCGATTATCGTTCCGTGCCATCGTGTGGTGGGTGCTAATGGCACCCTTACGGGTTACGCCGGCGGTCTTGATCGAAAGAAATGGCTGCTCGATGTCGAGAAACGCTTTTGCAACGACGCTGGTGCTCGGCTGTAGTATCGGTGCGTCCACGATGAGTGGCGGTTTTCGAACGTTTCTCGATGAGTGGCGGTTTTCGAACGTTTCTCGATGGGTGGCGGTTTCTCGAACGTTTATTGGCGAGAAACGGCCCCGTTTTGCATCAATAGCCGCCACTCGTTTCAAAATGCACGTTTTACCGCCATTCATTGCGCCGTCGGTCGCTCACGAATATGAAGAAAACCGGTTACCGCGCGAGTGCGATGACCATGCGAGCACGACTACCATGCGAGCACGGCTACCGCGCGAGCGCGGCTACCATGCGAGCGCGACTACCGCGCGACTCCGACTACTGTGCGAGCACGATTGCTGCTGCATAGCCTCCATCGTTGCTGATGGAGACGAGCAGTTCGTCAACGTGAGCCTCATCAAGGGCCTTGCGCAGAGCGGGCATCTCGACATTGACATAGGGGGCGCCAGACGTGGCTCGGAGTGTTTCGACCCAGCGCAGGTCGAATTCTCCATTGATAAATGGACCGACCGCTTTGCGCACGGCGTGTTTGACGGCAAGCCTGCCGGCAAGAAATTCTGCGGGCTGCTGTCGGGCAAAGGCCATTTCAAGCTCTGTAGAGGTAAATAAATGCGTCAACCGGGACGACGCTGCCGTGTTGCATGTACATGTGGCCTTGCCGAGATGGTCGGCAACGTCGTCGATGCGAACCAAATCGATGCCGATGCCTCGCGTCATATCTGCCCCTTTCGTTTGGCCCATTATAGCTTTTGCACAAAGATGCCGTGCGCGTTAGGCTTATGCAAATGTTCGCTCGCATGACCATGTGATAAATGGAAAGAGGCATACATGGCATCCGATATCATCACCAAAGAAGATTTGACGGCAGCGGAGTCGCTCATCAACTTTATCGACAGCTGTCCTAGCATGTTCCACACGGCAATGACGCTGTCTGAGCGTTTGGAGCAGGCTGGCTACGTCTATCTACCCGAGGGCTCCGCATGGACCATCGAACGCGGCGGGAGCTACTATACGCGTCGCAACAACTCGAGCGTCATCGCCTGGCACGTGGGCACGCAGGTCGCACAGGCAACTGCCGAGAAGCCCTGCGCTGCCGCCCCCTATCATTTTCAACTCACTGCATCCCATGGCGATTCCCCTACGTTCAAGGTTAAGTCTGTGGGCGAGCTCGAGGGGCCGCAAGGCTATCTGCGTCTTAATGTAGAAGCCTATGGCGGTATGATCGACTACACCTGGTTCGATCGCCCCTTGTCGCTTGCGGGTCGCGTGCTTGTGCGCACGGGCGCGCGCGTGGAGAGCCGTCTGTTCTCGCTTGACCGCGACGTTGCCATTATTCCCAGCCTTGCTATTCACATGAACCGCGACGTCAACAATGGCTTTGCGCCCAATCGCGCCCGCGACTTGTGCCCCCTCATCTCCGCCGGCGCGCTTCCTGCGGGCTCGCTCGACCAGATGGTCGCCGATGAGCTGGGTGTGGACGTTGCCGACGTCTTGGCGCGCGACTTGTTTTTGGTGAACCGTCAGCGTTCCTGTGTATGGGGCGCTGCAGACGAATTTGTCTCGGCACCTAAGCTCGACGACCTTGCCTGTGCCTATACTTCGCTCGAGGCCATGCTCGCACAGACCAACGAGCACGATGTGAGCCTCTTTGCTTGTTTTGATAACGAGGAAGTTGGATCGGGTACCAAGCAAGGTGCCATGTCTACCTTCTTGCGCGATACGCTCGCACGCGTAAATGAAGGCCTGGGCTTTGACGAAGAGGATTATCGTCGAGCGCTTGCCGCCTCGATGCTCGTGTCCTGCGATAACGCCCACGCGCTGCATCCCAACCGCCCCGACTGCGCCGATGAGGGCGCCCGTCCCATGCTCAACGGCGGCTTGGTAATCAAGGAGGCTGCAAATCAGCACTACTGCACGGATGCCTTTAGCCGCGCTGCGCTCGTGGCGGTGCTTGAGAACGCCCAGGTGCCCTATCAGGCGTTTGCCAATCGAAGCGACATGGCGGGCGGCTCCACGCTGGGCAATCTTTCCAACATTCAGGCGAGCATGCATGCCGTGGATGTGGGCTTGCCGCAGCTTGCCATGCATTCGAGTTTTGAAACCACGGGTGTTCGTGACGTTGCCCTCGCTATCCAGGCACTTACGGCTTTCTACAATGCCGACCTGCAGATTTCCGAGGCTGATTCCGTCGTTTTGGCATAACGATATCCGTGGCCGCTACGTGAATTATTCCTCACGCCTACCGAAAGTGGGTAATAAAGCATAGCCAATACAGGGCCCGGGCCCTACAATGATGCGCACTTGACTGGATGTCGGCACGTTGCCTGCAATTTGTGCGGCGTGCCCCGCATCATTGAAGGGATACGCCCATGAGTGAAATCATTATCGTGGCCGAGACCGGCTCGGATGTTTCTGCGGCTGAGGCTGCGGAGCTTGGTATCGAACTCGTGCCCATGCACGTTTCTATTGGCGACCGTACGATCGATGACGGCGCCCTTGACCCGGCAGAGATGCTTGAAGAATGCCGCCAGCTGGGCGTTTTGCCCAAGACGAGCGGATGCACTCCGGGTGACTTTGCGAAGGTGTTCGACCGCATCCATGCTGAGCATCCCGAGGCGCAGATTCTCTACATCGCCTACTCTGCGGTGACCACGTGCTCCTATGAGTCGGCGCGCACTGCCGCGGAGGGCCGCGATTACATTGACATGTTCGATACGGCGCACGTGACCATCGGCCAGGGTTTTGTTGTGACGGGTGCGGCGCACTACCTGCGCGAGCACCCTGAGGTAACCCTGGCTGAGCTCAAGGCATATGCCGAGGACCTGGCGCGGCGCACGCGCATGGCCTTCATTCCTGGCGACTTGGGTTACCTGCGCGCAGGCGGCCGTCTTTCCAACGCCGCGTTTTTGGGTGCCACGCTGCTGCGCATCAAGCCGGTGATTGAGATTATCGACGGTCGTTTGGTTGCCACCAAGAAGCTTCGCGGCAAGATGGTAAATGTCGCGCTCGAGCTCATCGACATGATATACGCCCAGGGTCCTGTTGACCACGAGCGTGTCTTCCTCGTGCGCTCTTCCGGTTTGCCCCTGGCGATTCAGGAGGCTGCCGAGGTGCGCGTGCGTGAGCTGGGTTTTAAGGAGATTCGCTGGTACGACACGCGTAACGTGATTACGTCGCACTGCGGCCCCGGCTCCTTTGCCGTCTGCATGGCCGCTCCCGCAGCGTAGGGCACGGACAGTCTGGAACTTCAATACGCCAAGAGGGCGCCGCGTACAACATGACGCGGCGCCCTCTCTTTTTGCGAGGATATGGGTACGTGCTTTGAGCTTTCCCTACAGCGTGACGGCGTTGCGGATGGGCTCGCCGGCAGCAAGATGATGCAGGTTCTCAATGGCGATGTCGAGGATGTTTTCGAGCGTGATCGGCAAGTGGTACCAGCCGGAGACATGCGGGGTGATAAAGCAGTTGGGCGCATCCCACAGGGCGTCATTGGCGGGAAGGGGCTCGGGCGAGGTGACATCGAGCGCAGCGCCAGCGATGTGCCCGGACTCAAGCGCGGCGATCAGGTCGGAGGCAACCACAAGGTCTCCGCGGCCTCCGTTGGCAAAAAGTGCACCGGGCTGGCAGGCGGCAAAGAACTTCTCGTTGGCAAGACCGCGCGTGGCATCGCAGCTGGGCAGGATGGAGAACACGATATCCGCGCGCCCCAGCTCATCATACAGGGCGTCCATCGTCGCCATGCGCTCGTAGGGAGCCCGTGGCTCGACGGCGCTGCGGCGCATGCCCGTCACGTGTGCGCCCATGGCAGAGGCGAGCGTGGCGAAATGCGTCCCAATGTCGCCCGCTCCCAGGACGAGCACCTGTGCATCAACAAACGTAGTGACCGGCCCTAGGTCGCGCCAATCGTGCTCGCGCTGGCAATCGCGATAGGCGGGCAGGCGCTTCATCATAGCGAGGACCATGGCAAACATGTGCTCCGAAACGGACTGACCATAGGCGCCTGTGGCACATGCCATGACAGCACCCTCGGGCACGATGCCCGGTGCGGCATACTTGTCGTAGCCTGCAGAGTTGAGCTGGAAGAGGCGCAGGTTCTGCGCGGCTTTGAGGCGCGCGGGCGCCAGGTTGCCGATGATGACGTCTGCCGCGGCGATCTGCTCATCGGACACGACATCGCGGTCCACAAACGTAACGGTGTCGGCAGGTACTGCTGCGCGCAGGCGCTCGCTTTGGGTCTCGTTGACGGGCAGCAGGCAAAGTACGTTCATGGAGGTCCTTCCAAAAGGTCGATGTGTCAAAAAGTCGACAGGTTTAATGTGACACATGTTGCGGTTTCAGATACGGATGCCAATGCGGCGGCAGCGCCGCGGCCGGATTGGCTACCAGCTCAGCAGCTCATAGCCATCTTCGGTGACGACAAGCTGTACTTCCCACTGGGCAGAATCTGAGCCGTCTTTGGTGTGAACGATCCAACCGTTTTTCTCGTCGATAAAGATATCGGGTGCCCCGGCGTTGACCATAGGCTCGATGGTAAAGCACATGCCAGGGACGAGTAGCGTGTCCACATCGGGCGACTCGACGGTAAAGCCCACAAATGGGTCTTCATGGAAGTCGAGGCCAATGCCGTGGCCGCCAAACTCGCGCACCACGCTAAAGCCGTTTTCTTCCACGCACTCCTGCACGGCGGCTGCCATGTCGCACAAGGTTCCCCATGGCTTGACGGCAGCGAGGCCGCGCTGCACGCTCTCGCGCGTGACCTCGACGAGCTTCTTGCGTTCCTCGCTTACCTCGCCAATGCAGAACATGCGACTCGAGTCGGAATAGTAGCCGTCGAGAATCGTGGAGCAATCCACGTTCACGATGTCGCCCTCGCGTAGTACGTCCTCTTTGCAGGGGATGCCATGGCATACCACATCATTGATGGAGGTGCACACGCTCTTGGGGTAGCCCTCGTAGTTGAGGTCGGCGGGAATGCCGCCATGCTGCGTGGTGTACTCGTAGATCCATTGGTCGATCTCTTCGGTGGTCACGCCGGCGTGGATGTGCTCGCCCACATAGTCGAGGGCTCCGATGTTGATGGCGGCCGAGCGCTTGATGCCCTCGATATCCTCGGGGCTCTTGTAAAGGCTGCGCGGCAACACGTCGAGGCCCTTATCCCAGAAGCGCTGAAGCTTCTCGTCAAAGGCCTCATGGCATTTTTTGTATTTCTTTCCGCTGCCGCACCAGCAGGCATCGTTGCGGCCGGGTGTGGGTCCATTGTCATACATGGGTAACTTCCTTTCAGTCACCGATAGTATGCCACTATCGTCGAGCAAATGGGCGAGGAGAGGACAGCCCACGTTCTCGCAGGGAGAAAACGCGGGCTGCGGGCAGTCGGTACGGGGTTAATAGCTTACCTGGCAGCCGATGCCGAGCTCGCGAACGCGCGTGGCGATGGCATCGAGGGTTTCGGCGGGAGCCTTGAGGAGACCTTTTGCAGGGGTTTCGCGCGCGATGGTGTAGATGGTGACCGCCTGCGGGCGAATGCGGCTTAGGGCGTTGAGCCACGGACCCACGTAGGCGTCGTCGGTGTTGTCCATATCGTGGCCTTGCCAGGTGCCTGTGAGGAACATGGTTTGGATAATTGCGTGCCCTTTAAAGCTGGCGAAGGCCTCGATCTGATGCTCAACGTCGTATGCGGCGACAGGCTGGTCGATAAGCTGGATATAGGTAGCGTCGACAGTGTCAAGCTTGAGGATGTTGTCGTCTACAAGCATGAGGGCATCGTGCACCGCGGGGCGATCGGCGCGCGTTCCGTTGGAGAGCACGGCAATCTTGGCCGTTGGTGCAAGTTTGTCGCGCAGGTGCACAGCACCAGCAACTGCCTGGGGAAACTCCGGTGCTGCCGTGGGCTCGCCGTTGCCGGCAAAGGTGATCACATCGGGTAGCTCGCCCGCGGCGGCCATCTCGCGAAGGCGCGCCTCAAGCGCGGAGAGGACGGTTGCGGCGTTGTTGTACTCCTCATGGCAGGGACGTTCGGCATTGAATCCGTTTTCGCAGTAGATGCAATCGAAGGTGCAGATTTTTCCCGAGGCGGGCATCATGTTGACCCCGAGCGAGAGTCCCAAGCGCCGGCTGCGTACGGGGCCAAAAAGCGGGCTATCATTCAAAAACGTGGACATCGATTGCCCCTCCCAAAACGTTGCGCTATATGGATTTGCCGGCAGCGGCGGCAACAAATGCCTGCCAGAGCTTGAAATCGCTCTCGATGGTACGCCACGTATACTCGGGATGCCACTGCACGCCAAGGCAAAACGGCTGTCCCTCGACTTCGATAGCTTCGGGCATGCCGTCGGTTGCGCGTGCGACAAGACGGGTGCGCGGTCCTACGTTCTCAACGCAGCAATGGTGCGCTGAGTTGGTCTGGAGAAGGGTGCGGCCCTCAAGCGCGCGGCCCAGAAGCGAATCGGGTTCGACCTCTACCGGGTGACAGGGGGCGGTAAGCGAGTGCGCGTGGCGCCACTGCGCCATACCCCGGCAGGGCTTCACGTTGGGCACATCCATGCAAAGGGTTCCTCCGGTTGCGACATTGAGCAGCTGCATGCCGCGACAGGTGGTGAACAGCGGCTTTTTCTGGGCGAGCACCTCGCGTACCAGGCGAAACTCAAAGCAGTCGCGAATCTCGCAGCAAAGCGTGGGGTCGTATGGGTCGGCTACGCCCCAGCGCTTGGGGCTCACATCCGGGCCGCCGGGGATGGCAAAACCGTCTGCCATCTCTACGTAGCGCTTGATAACCGCATCGTCGTCGGTAAGCGACATCAGCATGGGCAGTCCGCCTGCGGCCAGAATCGCATCCATGAACACGGCGGCGATGCTTTCGTTGGGCGAGAGGGTCTCACATCCTACGACGTGGCCTTCTTCCCAGCGCGGGGCGACCAAAATGAGGGGACGTTTGCATTCGAGGGTATTTTGCATAAGGCAGCTTTCATGGTGCGGCAATGCGTCAGGTTCATTTGTCGCGGTGTCGTTGGAGCGCAGCAAGGGCGCAACAGCAATACCTGACGTCGCGCTGCGCCTGGAGGGGTAATGACGGTTAATGATTTTTGATGCTGTCGAGGAAGTCACGGGCGCGCTGCGTTTGCGGATGATCGAAGAACGCGTCGGGCGCGCCTTCTTCCACGATGGCACCGTCGGCCATAAAGACCACGCGATCGGCAACGCGACGCGCAAAGTTCATCTCGTGCGTCACTACCACCATGGTCATGCCTTGGCGTGCCAGGCCGATCATCACCTCGAGCACCTCGTTGATCATTTCGGGGTCAAGAGCGCTGGTGGGCTCGTCAAAGAGCATGGCACGCGGGTGCATGGCAAGTGCGCGGGCGATGGCTACGCGCTGCTGCTGGCCGCCCGAGATCTGGGCGGGTACTTTCTTGGCCTGTTCGGCCACGCCCACGCGCTCGAGCAGGCTCATGGCGCGGTCGCGCGCCTCTTCGCGCGAGAGACCCAGCACGTCGGTGGGAGCGAGCATCACGTTTTCCAGCACGGTCATGTGTGAGAACAAGTTGAACTGCTGGAAGACCATGCCCAGCTCGGCGCGCATGGCAGCGAGCTCGCGACCTTCCTGAGGCAAAGGCTTGCCATCGATAAGAATCTCACCCGAATCGATGGTCTCCAGACGATTGATGGCACGGCAGAGGGTCGATTTGCCCGAACCGGACGGGCCAATAACCACGACAACTTCGCCGGGGACGATTGAGAGGTTGATATCGCGCAGTACATGCAGCGAGCCAAAGTGCTTATCCACATGTTTGAGCTCGATGAGGGGCTGCTGGGTAGTTGCGTCTGTCATATCGCGTTCCACCTTTGTTTTGGCTAGCGGATGATCTTTACGCCCAGGCGGTGCGAGACGTAGATACTTGCCTGGTTGATGGCGTAGTTGATAAGGATATAGATGATGGCGATGGTGAAGTAGACCGAGACGAGCGCGTCGTAATTGGTGATGAGCACGCGCGCATTTTGCATCAGGTCGGGGTAGCTCACCACGTATGCCACTGTGGTGTCTTTGACTACCACAACGAGCTGAGAGATGAGTGACGGAATGACGAAGCGAATTGCCTGGGGCAGTACGATTTTGAACGTGGTGCGCAGCGGCGACATGCCAAGGGAGAGCGCTGCCTCCACTTGGCCCTTTGGTACGGCGTTGACGCCGGCGCGGAAGACCTCGGCAAGTACGCCCGAGGCGGCAAGCGCTACCGGCAAGGTGAGCATCCAGAAGGAAGACATCTTGATGCCGTACTGGGGCACGATCAAGAAGAAGAAATAGATGAGCAGAAGGCTCGGCAGGCTGCGGAAGAAATCGGTAACTATGCGGCAGGCGGTAGAGAGCGTCTTTACGTGTGAGATGCGCCCGAGCATGAGCAAAAGGCCCAGTGCAAGGGCGATGACTCCTGCGGTGAGTGCCACGCGCACCGTGCCCGCAAAGCCTTGGAGCAGGAATTTCCAGGTAGTTGCCTTGGCAAAGAAGGTCCAGTAGCGCGGTGCGAACTGACCGGTGATGTAAAAGCGGTATCCGATGGCTGCAAGAGCCGCGACGACCAGGATAAGCGAGATGGCGGTGGCGATGCGCACGCGACGGCGCGTGCGCGGGCCGGGCGCTTCGTAGAGAGCGTCGCGCACGGAGCGCGATGCGGGTGCGGACGTACTCATCGGTAAATCCTTACCTTCTTATCGATGCGGTTGCCAACGGCGCCGATAACCAGGGCCGTTCCCGCATACCCGATAGCCGAGATGAGGAAGGCAAGGATGCCGCCGGTAACGCGCGTGTTGACATAGGAAACCACGCCGGTGAGCTCGGTGGGATTGAGCGGCACCTGGCTGCCAAGGGCGGTGGTGAGCATGACGGCGATTAGCAGGTTGGTCATGGGCAGCACGCATGAGCGCAGCGCCTGCGGAATCACAATGCGCCGCAAGATCTTGCTAAACGAGAGCCCAAGGGCGCGTGCGGCTTCGATCTGGCCGGCGCTCACGGTGTTGATACCGCTCATGAAGTTCTCGGAACCAAAGGCAGAACCCAAAAGCACGGTGGTGACCACTACGCATACGCGATAGTCGAGCACTACGCGCAAGCTGGGCAGCGCATATACCACGATAATCAGGAGCGCGACACCGGGGATGTTACGAAAGACCTGCACATAGAGGTCTCCCGCCACGCGCAAAGGGCGCATGGGCGAGACGCGCATGACGGTGATGCCCACGGCGATAATCATCACCAGCGCAAACGATTCGATCGTCATGAGCCAGGTGGTCAGAAGCGCCTGAAGGTAGTTTTGGCCATATAGGGAAAGAAGCTCGGTGAGCCCCATCGATATCTCCTCAACGATAACGGGGCCTTCCACGCGTACATGGAAGGCCCCGATGCATACCCGTGTTCTGCAGTCTAACAAAATCGCGTGCGTCGAGTGCGCCCGGCGGTGTCGTGTGTCCTGCAGATTACGTGCGGACTCTTACGCTTCGAGCGCGGGCGGGTTGGGGGCGTCTGCGATGTCGGCGCGGTCGCCAATGCAGATCTTCCAGAGGTTGGCCCACGTGCCGTCGTCCTCGATCTTTTGCAGGAAGTCGTTGACAAACTGGACGCCGTCGGAATCCTTAGGCAGGCCGATGCCGTACTTGTCCTCGGGGCCAAACGGGTCGCCGGCAAGGCGGTACTTATTGGGGTTGCGCACCATGGTGCCCATCTGCATCGTGGTGTCGATCACGTAGGCATCGACGCGGCCCTGCTCGAGAGCCTTGCGGGCCTCTTCGTCAGTCTTGAACTCCTGGAGCGTGGCGTCGGGGGCAACGTCGGCGACGATCTTAGGACCGGTGGAGCCGGACTGCACGGCTACGGTCTTGCCGGCAAGGTCGTCCACGCTCTTGATGTCCTTTTTATCGGCCATGGTGAGGATGGACTGCTGGGTGGTGTAGTAGGGGCCTGCGAAGGAGATGACCTTCTTGCGGTCGTCGGTGATGGAGTACGTGGCAAAGACAACGTCGACCTGGTCGTTTTGAAGCACGGACTCGCGGGTGTCCGAGGTCACCTGGGTGTTGTCGATCTTGGTCTCGTCGCCAACGATATAGCGAGCAAGCAGCTGGGAGAGGCCGGCGTCAAAGCCGCGCAGGACGTTGTCCTTCTCGTTGAGCTGGCTAAACAGCAAGGAGGTCTGTACACCGCCCACGCGCAGGGTGCCGGCTTCCGATACGGCAGAAGCCCAGGTGCTGCCGGCGATAGCAGAGGCATCCGCCACGGCGCCGGAGGCGATCAGCTTATCGTAGGCCTTGGTGTCCATGGCCACGGCCTGCTCCTCGGTGGCGGAGTCGGTGCCGGTGCTGCCGGCAGGGGCATCGTTGTCGCTGCAGCCGGCAAGGCCCAGGCCTGCGATGGCCGCAGCGGCGGCGCCAGTGGCGGCCAAGAAACTGCGGCGGGAAACGTTGAGGGAATTTGAGAGGTTGCTCATCGTCTCGTATCCTTTCATTTGGGTAGGAGTGCAAATAAAGGTGTTTTACGATAACCTTAATTCTGTACCCAATTGGTGGGTTAATGATGCATGAAACAAGTTGTTAGCTTTAGCTGCCTTGCGAAAAAAGGGCGGCGCGACGGCTCTTGTCTCCGTCACGCCGCCGCGTGTTATCCCAAAAGGTCGATGGGGGTAAGGCCTGCCGTGCTTGCCTCAATAATCTCGCGTCCGCCAAAGACGCAGACGGGGGCGTTGGCGGCGACGCGCTCGATGTCGTCTGCCAGGGCGCGGACCTTCTCGGGCGTGGCCGAGAGCATGGCGTTTCGACGGCTCTCGCGCCAGTCGACCGGGCGCTTGGCAAAGAACTCGCCGTCCTGGCGGCGCGCCAGGCCATAGGGCTTCGCGGGCGCGTCGTGGCCCGAGACGCATGAGACGATGAAGCCCTCGAACACTTCGGGCGCGGGGTCAAACGAGCGCAACCACGCGCCAGCGCGGTCGATGCGCTCGAGCGAGGGGTCGATGGCGGGATCGCGATAGGTATAAAACGCCAGCTGGCGGTCGGCGGCACAGCGGAAGCCGCAGCCGTAGGCACCGCCCTTCACGCGGATCTCGTTCCACAGATAGTCGAACGAGAGGGCACCGGCGGCGACGCCCCAGGTGCCGTCAACGGCAAGGTCCAAACGACGCGGGTCGACAGCTTTGCCCGCAAAGCATACGTCGCTTGGAATGATGAAGGCTTCGTTTTTAACGACGGGAGCAGGGATCTGCAGGTTGACGTTGCCGTCGATGCGCTCGCCCAGTCCCAGCGTGCCGGCCGCGTCCCAATAGGTTCGATAGTCGTTATCGGAGCCCGTAAAGCTCACGATGGCGCCGTCGGCCACAAAGATGCGCTTTTGCAGGTCGCGCAGCTTGTTGCACAGGTCTTCGGCTCGCTCGTCAAAGTGCTCGACAAGCTCGCGCAAGAAGCGGTAGAAGTCCACACCCGAAAGCTGTTCGGAAAGCACGCCGGCAGGCGAGGCGTAGGAGTAGGAGCGTGCAACGGCGGCGCTATGTCCGTTCATCAAGAAGCGCTGCTCCTGGGCGATGCGCATCTGAGTGATTACATCGCGCATGCGGTCGGTATCCTCAAACAGCGTCTCGCCCCAGACCTCGCGCGGAATCTGAGCGAGTGCCTCGATTTTCTCGGAGAGGGCGCCGGCGGAAATAGTGAGTACAGGGCGCACCTTGTCCCAGGAGCTTTCGCTCACCACCTCGGCGGAAAGACTCAAAAAGCCCAGGTTTGCGCCAATGTAGCTATCGAGCTCATCGGCCGTATGCTGCGCGGTTGGGAGCCTGCGCAGCAGGTTTGCCATGATCGTCACATAGGGAAGCTCGTCAAAGGTCAGATGGCTCAGGTCAAAGTACGCGAGTGCATAGGAGAGGCCGCGTGTGGGGATGGCGTGCTTGAGGCAAGGGAGCGGCGTGGTCTCGTCTACGGTGAGCGCAGGCTCGGGGCGGGCGGGGCCGATGTCCGAGACGTGCAGGCGCGGCAAGGTGGCGCGGGCCTCGGGCGAGTCTTCGGCCTCCTGGGCCGCGCGCAGGGCCTCGACATCGGCGTCGATAGCGGCGAGCTGCTCGTCGCTTGCCTTTTCGAGTGTGGCTGCAAGCTCGGCAGCCTCGGGGTCGTCGCCGGCGGACGCCTCCTGGGGCTTGAGCTCTACGAGTGCGCTGTGGTTCGTGTCAAGAACGAGCTCGCGCAGGAGATTCTCAAAGTAGTTGCCCGAAAGCTCCTGACGAAGCTCCTCATAGACGGGACCATATTTGAGTGCAAGGGTTGCGGCGGTGTCGTCGTAGAGCCAGGTGGAAAGGGCGTCGCAGGCAATTACCACGCCATCGGCCGTGCCGTAGTCGCGCTGACGCAGGTCGAACTCGTTGCCGCAGATTACGGCTTCCAGACGGTCGCGGGGGATGCCGGCATCCACCAGCTCGCGGGCGCTTTGCTCAATCACCTCGCGCAGGCGTCGGGCAACGTCGGGCTGGGCATTTTGCAAGATAATGAGCTCATAGGGCTGCAGGCACGCAGCTGAGGTGTAGCTCGTCACATCACCGCCCAGGTTTGCCGCGAGGATGGCTTTTTTCATGGGCGCTTCGTTGGTGCCGAGCAACGCTTCGAACAAGATGTCGGCTGCGATTACGCGCTTGCGGTCGAGGGCGTCGCCTAGCACGTACCCCAATCCCACGAGGGCGTTATCCGGGGTGGTGACCATATCGATACTCGTGTAGTCGCAGACGATGGGCTCTTGGCGAGCAAGCTCGTTGGGGGCGCCAGGGGTTTCGATGCCCTGCGCGCCACGTGCGGCGGCGTCATGTGTGCGCGCCTCGTCGCAAAGGTAGCGTTCGTTTAGGAAGGCCAGGGCGCGCTCGGGGTCGAGGTCTCCGTAGAGCGTGATGTAGCTGTTTGCCAGGTTGTAGTGGCGCGCGTGGGTATCCAAGAACTGCTCATAGGTGAGCGAAGGGATGGCGCGCGGATTGCCGCCCGACTCGCAAGCGTAAGCGGTGCTGGGGAACAGCGCACGGTTCACGGCGTTGTCCAGCACGTCCATGGGGTCGGAGAGGGCGCCTTTCATCTCGTTGAATACCACGCCGTTGTAGCGAAGGCGCTGGGGCGTACCATCCTCGGCACGGTCGAGCTCGTAGTGCCAGCCCTCCTGCTCAAAGATGGCCTTTTTGGTATAGATGGCGGGATTTAGCACTGCGTCCATGTAGACGTCCATGAGGTTGTACAGGTCTTGCTCATTGGTGGACGCAACCGGGTAGATGGTCTTGTCGGGGTAGGTCATGGCGTTAAGAAACGTTTGCATAGAGCTCTTGATGAGGTCAACGAACGGTTCTTTGACGGGGAACTTGGCCGATCCGCACAGCACGGAGTGCTCGAGGATGTGGAAGACGCCCGTGTCGTTTGCCGGTGGGGTTTTGAAGCCGATAGCAAACGCCTTGTTCTCATCCTCGCAGGCAAGGAAAAGCAGGCGTGCTCCGGATGCGGCGTGATCGATGACGTAGGCCTCGGCATCCAGCTCGTCGATGGTTTCGGCGCTTTTGACGGTAAAGCCGCTCATTGTGGCGCCGGGGACGAGGATCTTGGCAGCGCGCTCGCGAGCGCTCATTGATTCGGTTGAGGGCATGGTGCCTCCATGAGTCGTGGTGAAGATGTGCTGTGCCCTTTTATACCCCCAAGTGGGGACACGCGTCACGGGCATTCCGGCGGCATTTGGGGAGCGCATACTCCATTTGGGTGCAGTAGCTGCGAAAACGTTGAAATTTGGCGCGTGACGAACGCCCGGTCGCGACGTTTGGTGGGGTAAGGTTATACACGTGCGGCAGGTCGAGTGGGCCTCTTGCTGCACGAAGAACAAGCGATGAAGACGCAAAGGGGTATGCACGTGGGTGTGCCGGCAGGGCAAACACAGCAAGAGACGATATCGAACGGAACCGATGCGGCATCGCGTAAACAGCGTCGCGCTTGGCGCGATCGCCTGAATGGCCGCGCGTCGCGCAAGACCCTTGTGGGCGTGCTTGCTACGCTTGCGGGTGCAGGCCTTTGGGGTTTTTCGGGTACCTCGGCAAGCATGCTGTTCGACGTCTATCACGTGGACACGCTCTGGCTGCTCTCTGTTCGTCAGATTTTCGCCGGCTTGCTCTTCATGGTGCTTATCGCCTTTACTGCACGCGACCGTTTCGTGCGCTTGTGGACCAACCCCGCCCATATTCGTACGCAGTTGCTCTTTACGCTGTTCGGCCTTTTTGCCAACCAGCTCTTCTACTTGATTGCCATTCGTCTTACCAATGCCGGTACGGCGACGGTGTTGCAGTGCCTCGAGCTCATCATCATCATGGTGATCACCTGCGTGCGTCAAACGCGCGGTCCGCGTAAGCGCGAGCTTGCAGGCCTGATATTGGCTTTGCTGGGCACCTTCCTCATCGCCACGGGCGGCGATATCTCGGCGCTTGCCATCTCGCCTGCAGGTCTTATCGCCGGTTTGCTGACTGCAGTCTTTGCGGCGGCGACGGTCATGATTCCCGCGAGCCTGTTGCCCGAATATGGCTCCCCGGTGGTTACGGGTTCTGCCATGATGCTCTCAGGTATCATCACCTGCGCCTTCATCCAGCCGTGGAACAACGTGCCCGCGCTTGACATTGCAGGCATTGAGGCCCTGGTGGTCTTTATCGTTGCCGGCTCGTTCCTCTCCTACATGCTTTATATGCAGGGCGTCAAGGATTTGGGCGGCATGCGTGCGAGCATGATCGCCACGGTGGAGCCTGTCTCTGCGGCGGTGACGAGCGCCATTCTTTTGGGCGTGGCTTTCTCCGGCGCTGACATCGCGGGTTTTGCCGCGATCATCATCATGGTGTTCTTGACGGTCTAGGACTCACGGCGCGTTTTTAGCCTTCGTTGTGCGGGTGAAAGCTTGCGATGCTTTGCAAGTCCCCGCAAGTCCCCACGCTTGTCGGGAGGGCATCGAGGACCCTATACTCGCATGCATAAAAATACCCGCGCAGGACGTGGGTCCATGCGCGGGTGCAAAAGGGGTATGTGATGGCGCGATGATAGGCGCTACTGCTGCGGGTCCACCGGCGGAACGCTTCCCTGGCGCGTGGCCTCGCTGGCGCATAGCATCTGCTCGAACATGCTCGATGCCTGCTTGTAGTCGCTCGGCAGCACGACGGTTGCGCTCTTGCCGCTCTTGGCGAACTCATTCATCATCTCGGTCCACTGCGTGAACATGAACAGCTGGTTTGCCTCGTCGTTGCCCACACCCGTTTCCTGGATGGTCTCGAGCGAGTCCTTGATGCCGAGTGCGATTGCCTTGCGCTGGTTGGCGATACCCTCGCCGGCCTTCTCCATGGCTTCGGCTTCTGCCTTGGCTTCGGTCACGCGGCGGATGCGGTCGGCCTCAGCCAGGTCCTGCGCGGCCGCCTTGGTGCGCTGCGCGGCGTTGATCTGGTTCATGGAGTCCTCGACCTCATGCGGAAGGGCGATCTTGGTGATAAGCGTCGAGACAAGGGTGAAGCCGTAGGCGTCCATCTGTTCGGATACGGTGGCGTTGACGTCTTTTGCGATGTCGTCCTTCTTGGCAAAGACCTCGTCGAGGGTGTAGACGGGAATGGAAGAGCGCAGGGCGTCGGTGATGAAATCGCGCATCTGGGCGACCGGCTGCTGCAACATGTAGTAGCTCTTGTAGACGCCGGACTGCTCGGGCGTGGCGCCAAGCTCATAGCTCACGTGGTACTGCGCGGAGACCTCGAGGCCGATGGTTACGTTGTCCTCGGTCTTCACGTCGATGTCAAAGCCGTTTTTCATGGTGCGCAGGCTTACCGTGGCTGCCTTGCGGTCCACGAAGGGAATCTTGGCGTGGAAGCCCGCGCCCACAATCTTGTTGAACTTGCCCAGGCGCTCGATGATCACGGCATGCTGCTGCTTGACCACGAAGAAGATATTGCCGGTGAGGGCAAAGACAACAAAGAGAAGGATAAGAATCCAAAGGATGCTGCCGAGGGCTGCAAAAATCATCATGTCTGTTCCTTAGAACGGGCCGATATTGTTCTCGATTCTACCCGATATGGCAGGTGGCGAGTCGCCGTTTCGGGTTAGCGCTATGCAAAGGGGCGCCCATCGCGGCGGCTGCCCGCTGTCGGGCTTGCCGCGCGATGGGCGCGTATGGACGGGTAAGGACGAGGGGCGTCTTTGTCTGAGCAGTCTACAAGTTGTACAGCGAGCGGAACTTTTCGTTCAGATAATCACAGTAGAAGTGGGCATCGAAGGGGGCACCGCATGCGTTTTGGATAAGCTCCGGTGCGTCCTTGGCGCGGCCCCATTGCCAGATCTTGTTGCCCAGCCAGGTGCAGACGGGCGAGAGGTCGCCTGCGGCACAGGCGGCGTCGATGTCTACGCCGTCGGCTTTCATGGCAGGTACGTACTGCGCGTCGTAGGCGCTGCCCAGAGCATAGGTGGGGAAGTAGCCAAACGAGCCGCCCGACCAGTGGACGTCTTGCAGGCAGCCGTGAGCGTCATCGGGAACCTCGACGCCCAGGTACTCGTCCATAAAACGGCTCCACAAGGCGGGGATATCGCGGGCCGTTGCCTCGCCGGCAAAGAGCAGACGCTCGATCTCATAGCGCACCATGACGTGCAGGGGATAGGTGAGCTCGTCGGCCTCGGTGCGAATAAGCGAGGGGCGCGCGATGTTGACGGCGCGGTAGAGATCGTCTTCGCTCACCTGGCCGTAGACCTCGGGAACGTGCTTGCGTAGGACCTGCAACAGCGGGCCCATGAAGGCGCGGCTGCGCGCAACGGTGTTCTCAAAGAAACGACTCTGGCTCTCGTGGATGCCCATCGAGGTGCCACCCTCGAGGCTCGTGAAGGCGTAGGCAGGGTTGACTCCCAACTCGTAGATGGTGTGCCCGGCCTCATGGACGATGGAGAACACGTTGGAGAGGGCGTCGTTCTCATAGAAGTGCGTGGCGATGCGCGCGTCGCCGGTGGCAAAGCCTTCGGAGAAGGGATGCTCGGTCACGGCGAGCGTGGTGTCGGCAAGGTCGAGGCCCACGAGCTTCATCAGGTCGAGGGAGAGGGCCTTTTGTACCTCGACGGGCACGTGCGCATGTGCAAAGGGAGCATCCGGCTGCTGGCCGCGCTCGCCAATCTCGTGCACGAGCGGAACCACGGTATCTTTGACCTGGGCACAGAAAGCGTCGAAGGACGCGGTGGAAAGGCCTCGCTCGTGCTGATCGAGCCAGACGTCATAAGGGTCGGCATTGGGGTTCATGAGCGCCGCCTGGTGCTTGAGGGAATCGACGATATGGTCGATGTAGGGCTCGAAGCTTGCCCAGTCGTTGGCGACTTTTGCTTTGTGCCAGACGGCCTGTGCCTCGCAGGTGAGACGCGTCCAGGCCTCGGCTTCTTCGGCGGGAATGGCCAGCGCCTCGCGTTGGTCTCGTGCGAGGACGCGTGCCTCGGCGCAAAGTTGCTCGTCTTCGACGTTGCCGGATTCTATGGTGTCGAGCAGGTCCCTTACCTTTTTGACGGAGGAGTCCTTGGTGAGCAGCTTGTGGTATTCGCTCGCGAGCGTGCCCATCGCTTCGGTGCGCGCAGCGGCGCCGTTTTCGGGCGCGATGGTGGCGCCATCGAACTCGGCGATTTTCATCAGGTAGCTACGGCACCAAAGCTTTCGTTCAAGCTTGCGCACGGAGGCAGCGGCCTTCTTTGCTTGATTTTTCTTTTTTCCCATGTTCGCTCCCATCGCGTGGTGTCAAAACACACCAAGTGTACCCATGCGCGGGTGCGGAGGGTGGGTTGCGAGGGTGTCGAATCCTTGAGTGGACTTTGCGTTCAGAATTGTTCCAACTATTTTGAACAATTCTATTGACGTTCAATCGATCGCTGCGTATTCTGTTCTTAACGATTGGAACATGTTTCGGTGCATTATTTTAGATTGCGCAATCAAATTTGGAAGAAAGGGGCCAAAGCAAGCATAAACCGATATCAACGATTAAATAAAAGGGCCTGTCCAAACAGACAGGCCACAGAACCAACCTCATTGTAACTATTAATTGCTAGTTTGAGAGGAGCTACATATGGCTTGCAAAACTGCAGCACTGGGCTCTCTTGTCAAAATTATGACTGGCGCGCCAATGAGCCGAGCAAAGAAGATTGCGGAATCTGACGAGCCCATCAATGCCAGGGTCCTCGTCCCGGCGGCAATGTCGAACGGGCGTATTGATGATGCGCAGCTTGTCACCGAGAGAGTGTCAAAGGTTAAAGGCGAACTCTTCACAAAGGAGGGCGACGTTGTCGTCAAGGCTTCCACGCCCTATGACTGTGTTTTCATTGACAAAGGTCATGAAGGCCTGCTCGTTACCTCGTTTGGCCTTATCCTACGTCCAGCCTCGCATGCATCATTAGACATGCGCTTTCTGGCCATTTACCTTGGCCTTGAGCAGACAAATAAAGCGCTCCAGAGCATGAGTAAGGGTATGACCATCCAGCTCATTAAAAAGAGGGATATTGGTGACCTCCAGGTTCCTATCCCCGATTTGGAAGCGCAGCTGCGTTTGGCCAGTCTTTTTGAATGCACCCAAAAGCGCAAGGAGTTTTGCCGCTCAGTGATTGAGAAAAGTGACTTGCTGCTTCAGAGCGAGTTTTCCCGTACGATATTCGATGACGATTAATCCCTCATTCTCACAATACGAAAGGATTCGACATGATCACTGGACCGACTAAAAATAAGGTTGACGCCATTTGGCAGAAGATGTGGGAGGGCGGTATCACCAATCCGCTTGACGTCATCACCAATATCACGTATCTCATGTTTATGCGCCAGCTTGACGAGAAGGAGCTCAAAAGCGAGCGCATGGAACTTATGTTGGGTGAAGCTCAGCCGCATATTTTCCCTGATACATATACAAATGATCGTAACGAGACGATTTCCGGTAAGGAAATCCGTTGGAGCAGCTTTAAGGACAAGCCTGCTGAGGATATGTACCGCATTGTCGATCGCTTTGCTTTCCCGTTCATTAAAACCTTAGGCGACGAGTCGGCTTATTCTCGTGCCATGGAGAACGCAACTTTCGGTTTTCCTGCCGGCAAGCCAACTCTTCTTGAACGGACGGTTACCGGCGTCGACGAGCTTTTGCGCGACTTTGATGAGCACATTGGCGACCTGGGCGACCTGTATGAGTATATGCTCTCGAAGCTTTCCACCGCAGGTACTAATGGTCAATTTCGTACGCCGCGACATATTCGCGAGATGATGGTCGAGTTTGTTGATCCTAAGCCTGGTGAACTTATCTGTGACCCTGCATGTGGTACTGCTGGTTTTCTGATCTCTGCCGCTGAATATATTCGTAACAATTACGAGAATGACATGACCGCCGAGCAGTGGGATGCTTTTGCGGGCGCAAACGGTGCCGAGCCCCAATTTAGCGGTTTTGAGATGGATCAGACCATGCTGCGCATTAGCTCCATGAACCTCATGTTGCATGAAGTTGAGGCTCCTGATGTACGCTATCTTGACAGCGTTTCTCAGAAGAATGACATCTCTGACAAATTTGATGTCATTCTTGCCAACCCGCCCTTTACTGGATCGATCGATGCCGAGGGAATCGACAAGGGGCTTCGCGCTATCGTCGATACTAAGCAAACCGAGTTGCTCTTTGTGGCGCTCTTTTTGCGCATGCTAAAGGTTGGTGGTCGTTGCGCCTGCATCGTTCCTAATGGCGTGCTGTTCCGCTCTAATTCCAAGGCATATAAGCAGCTGCGTCGAGAGCTGGTTGATGGGCAGAAGCTGGAAGCGATTATCTATATGCCCAGTGGTGTGTTTAAGCCCTATTCGGGCGTAAGCACGGCTGTCCTTGTATTTACTAAGACCAATTCTGGCGGAACCGATAACGTTTGGCTTTACAACATGGAGGCAGACGGCTTCACGCTTGACGATAAGCGCGATACCGACGACAAGAACAACGATATTCCCGATATTCTTTCGCGCTGGAAGAACCTTGCTGATGAGGCAAAGCGCGAGCGCACGGAGAAGAGCTTCCTGGTACCTAGGCAGGAGATTGTCGACAACGATTACGATTTTAGTTTTAACAAGTACGTTAAAACCGAGTACGAGCGCATTGAGTATCCGCCTACGGAAGAAATTCTGGCAGATTTGGAGGAGCTTAACGCTCAGATGACCGTCAGCTTGGCCGAACTCAAAAAGATGCTGGGCGGTGAGTTCTAATGGCGGACAAACCCCGATTTGAGGGGGTAGCAAGACGAATCAAGCTGAGCGATATATGCTCGA
>OLOM01000027.1_pt1 | contig 94445 bp, 90 predicted proteins | sample 1672531 | NCBI WGS metagenome assembly OLOM01 (sample SAMEA3136696, study PRJEB25190) | human gut metagenome | reverse complement strand
TTTTATTTTGCCTGTGCTTTCTGAAATTCCTGATACTCAGCAAGCGGCATTTCTTTTCCTACGAACAGCCCATAGTTTACTGCTCCCTGCTGCTGAAGCATTCCTACTCCGCCAATTGCCTTGCATCCTGCTTCTTCTGCTTCCAGGATCATCTTTGTTTTTTCCGGGCTGTATACAGTATCTGCAACAACCAGATCCTTACGGAATAATGATTTATCTACCAGTGTTACATCCTGGTGTGGTTTCATTCCCATAATTGTAGCATTTACAAGAATATCACATGCTTTGATTGCTTCTTCCAGTTTTGCCTTGTCGTCAAGGTCGTCTACTGTAACTACACACTCTGGGCACTTTTCAGCTAATTTGGCCTTTGTTCCTTCTGCTCTTTCGAAAAATTTATCTTTAATATTGAAGATATTTACTTCTTTTGCTCCGTCCAGTGCCAGCTGAACCTGAATTGCTGTAGCAGCTCCGCCTGCTCCAAGAACAACAACCTTTTTGTCTTTTACAGGTACTCCGTTGAGTTCCAGATTCTTAACAAATCCGACACCGTCTGTAATGTGTCCTGTGATCACTCCGTCATCGTTAACAAATACATTGCAGGCTCCGATAATCTCAGCTGCAGGTGACAGCTTATCTACCAGCTGTGCTGCGATGTTCTTGCATGGCATAGTGAAGTTACCACCACGCATATTTAATAAACGAATAGACTCGAATACTTTTGGCATTTCCTCTTCTGTTACGTCAAATGCCATATAAGCATAATCTAAGCCATCATGCTGGAAGCTGAAGTTGTACATTGCAGGAGATCCTGAATGTCCAACTGGTGTTCCAAATAATGCCATTAAGCCTGTATGTCCGGAAATTCTTTTTTCCATGATCTTAACCCTCCTGGTTTTCTTTTATTCATAACAGCCCGCATACTACGAGCTGTCACATACACATTTCTTACAATTTCTATATATAATGATTAAAGTTTTAATGCCACATCATAAGCTTCTTTTGTAGCATCCAGTGCACGACGTGCTCTTACTGCATCACCTACTACATGAACTTCCGGAACGATGTCCTTTAATTCATCAGCGAAGTCATATACAACATTCTGACCATCGCGGTGTGTATAACGGGAGCTGAATCCCATAGAAAGAACTACAGTATCGAATCCTCTTGCTTCATAGATAGTCTCATCAGACTTATCAGCTGCATTCTTGTAGCTTACTCCATCTGAGAAGATTTCAGATACAGCAGCGCTTGTAATCTGCTCGATTCCGTATTTTTCGAAGGCTTCCATAAGGAAGATACGATGCTCGTGGATTACGTCTGGTCCGATCGCATCTCTCATCTCGATAACAGATACTTCATGTCCCTGTTCAGCAAGGAAATCTGCTGTCTCAGCACCTACCATACCTCCACCTACAACTAAAACTTTATGTCCTACCGGACGTGTTCCTTCCAGACAGTCCACACCATATACGATATCAGGATTATGGATACCTTTGATAAATGGAAGAACTAATGTTTCAGATCCTGTTGCGAGGATAACAGCATCCGGTGTATCTTCTTTTAACATCTGAGCTGTTACTTTTGTGTTCATCTTGATATTTACGCCGGCTTTTTCGCATTTTACGATATAGCTTCTGATCATACCTGTGATGTCACCTTTTCCCGGCGGGTAAGCAGCCAGTCTCATGTTTCCGCCAAGTTTATCTGTTGCTTCAAATAATGTTACATCATGTCCACGTCTCTTAGCTGTGAATGCTGCACACATACCTGCTACACCGCCACCGATAACGTATACTTTCTTTGCTTTTTCCGCTTTCGGAAGTCCCTCAACTTCACGTCCAAGTACTGGGTTTACCAGACAGCAAAGAGGTTTACCTGCATACATGTTGGCAACGCATCCCTGCAGACATGCGATACAAGGTGTCATATCTTCCAGTCTTTCTTCCTGAGCCTTTTCCGGAGTATGAGGATCAGCCAGTGACTGACGTCCGAATGCTACCAGATCCGCTTTTCCAAGTTTTACCATCTGTTCAGCGAACTGTGGCTCTGTGTAACGTCCGACTGTGATAACCGGAACGGATACACAATTTTTGATATTTGCTACGAGCTCTGCAGAGAATCCGCCATGAATTCCTGTTGGAGCCCACATATATTCATCTTTCAGATGCACTGCACGTGATACGTGAAGTCCATCGACTCCACAGTCTTCAAGATAAGAAGCGACTGCACACATATCGTGATTATCCAGACCGCCAAACATATCTTCTGTACTGTTGATACGTGCAAGAACTGCGATTTTACCTTCTGTTCTCTTCTTTACTTCTTCAACGATCAGACGGGAAAATCTCATTCTGTTTTCGAAGTTTCCACCAAATTCGTCTACACGTTTGTTAGTTCTTGGTGACATAAAAGAATTCACAAGATAACCATGTGCCATGTGAATTTCTACTGCATCGGCTCCGCCCTTCATTGCGCGGACTGCTGCATCTCCGTATCCTTTAATGAGCTCATATACCTGCTCTGTAGGAACTGCTTCCGGAATATCTCTTCCATCAGCTGCTGCAATAGATGTTGCCGCCTGGATTGGTGCTCCTGCATTCTTAGCATTTCCTTCCGGACCTGCATTCTGAAGCTGAATAGAAATCTTAGCACCTTCTGCATGACAGGCATCGGTAATCTTCTTCAGGCTCTCGATGCTGTTATCATCATACAGACAAGGTTTTCTTGGGCCACCCTTTGCACCTTTATGAACTACTGTTGCTTCAATTGTGATCAGACCGAACTGACCTTTTGCACGTTCAGCATAGTATGCAACAGACTCATCGCTCCATGTTCCATCTGTTTTTGCAAAGTTGTTTCCCATTGGTGGTACTACGAAACGGTTCTTTACTGTCATTGGTCCGATCTGAATCGGAGAAAACATATGTTTGAACTTCATTATTTTTTTACCTCTCTCTTTTGATCAAATGTGTTTTCTAAATTAGTCAACCATTTCTGGCCAAGCTTCTTTTAATACTTTTTCTGTATTTTCATATGTATAAGCAGCTGCTTCTTTAAGTCCTCTTCCAAGGATCTCATCAGAAATTACTTCTACACCGATAACCTTTGGATCAACTCCGGCATCTTTGATCATCTTAACAAATCCGGCTGTGTCTTTTGCTCCTGTTCCTGGTGCAAGACGATCATGCATTGACTCATCTCTTAAGATTGAATCTGCGTATGGTCTCTCATAAGCATCGTTGATCTGGATAGAAATAACTTTCTTAGCGATTTCCGGTGTCAGGATGTCATATGGCTGATTAGCTCTTACCCAGTGCCATGTATCAAGGATAAGCATTGCATTCTCACATCCAGAAGCTTTTACAACTTCCCAGCCTTTCTGAAGGTTTGGAATACCACTGTATGGCATTGGCTCAACACCGATGATATATTTTCCAGCTCTCTGGCAGAGTTCTTTTAATTTCTGAGCTGTATATTCTACTGAGTAGTTTTCCATCAGTCCACAGTTGATATGACCAACTCCGAAGAGTTCACACATATGGAAGCACATCTGCTCTTTGTATTTCTGCTCGTATGAACGATGTTCTTCACACCACTGAACGATGTACTCAACTTCTGTTACTTTCATGTCATGTTTGTCAAGAATTGCAAGAATGTCTTCATCATGAAGTCCTTCATTCAAAGCATCAACATAAGTCTCTGCACGAAGACCGATTCCTTCGTATCCTGCTTCTTTTGCAGCGATAACACGATCTTCAAATTTGCACTGATCTCCAAGTGTCCATGAACTTACTGTGATTGGATTCTTTTTTGACATAATTCTACCTCCATTGTTAAAATTGAACAGATTCCCTTTTTTCTTAATGTTCAATCTAGTAATATTTGCTATGGTTTGATTATATATCCTTGTTAAATAAAAAACAAATTAGTTATTTTATTTTAATTTATAGATTTTATTCATAGGTTTTTACCTTCCGTTCATGATAAGATATAGACATATATAAATATAACGAAAGAAAGGGGGCCGGCTTTATGAATCTGTATCATCTAAGATATTTTGCCACACTGGCCCATCTGGAGCATTACACAAAAGCCGCTGAAATTCTTGCCATCACTCAGCCAAGTCTGAGTCATGCTATTGCATCTCTTGAAAAGGAACTAGGGGTAAAACTTTTCGAGAAGGAGGGCCGTAATGTAGCACTTACCAAATGTGGACAGGCTTTTCTTATTGATGTTGAACAGGCTTTGGATATGATTGATTCCAGCGTTAACAAGCTTCAGATGACAGGTCGTGGCGAAGGTCGTATCGATATCGTGGAACTTCGTGCTCTAAGCAGTACCGTTGTTCCCAATTTCGTAAAAGGATTTCTGGATTCTACGCCGGATAAAAAAATTGATTTTTATTTTCATAGTTCCACAGGTCTTACTTCTGATATGATTCAGGGATTAAAAGACCGGAAATATGACATCGCATTTTGCTCTATGATGGACAATGAGCCGCTGATTGAATTCACACCTGTCGCAAAGCAGGAACTGGTGTTGATCGTACCCAAAGGTCATCCACTGGAAGGACGCAGCTCTATTGATATGAAAGATACACTTGCTTATCCGCACATTGCATTTTCCAAGCGAAGCGGCTTAAGACATGTCATTGACAAATTGTTTAAAAAATGCGGAGGTTATCCGCAAATTGCCTACTCTATGGAAGAAGACCAGGGAGTTGCCGGTCTTGTCGGTGCAGGCTTCGGTATCGCAGTTGTTCCAAAGATGCCGGTTCTTTCCTATATGCCTGTATCCATTATCGAAATCGAAAAGCCTTCCTGGGAAAGACTCTTTTATATGGCTACTTTAAAGAATGTTTATCAGGCGCCTGTTATCATGGACTTTAAAAAATACGTAACCGAACACGCAGACCTGTAAAAAATAACAGAGACGAAAGATTGTTAAAAAACTTTCGTCTCTGTTATTTTTATATCATATCTGCTTAATCTTTTTATTATTCCCACGGAAGAGCTGTGTGTTCTGCTTTTCCGACACGCAGCATCAGTTCATTTACCGCTTCTTTCGGACTCTTATCTTCAAACAGTACCTTATTTACTTCCTCAATAATCGGAAGTGATACATTATATTTCTTTCCGAGCTTTGCCGCTGCCTTTGCAGAATATACGCCTTCTACCACCATCTTAACTTCATCCATGGCTTCCTTCATAGTTTTACCCTGTCCCATCAGATATCCGGCTTTGCGGTTACGGCTGTGTACACTTGCACAGGTTACAATAAGATCTCCGATACCTGCCAGACCGCCAAATGTCTCAGCCGCACCTCCCATCTTTACACCAAGTCTTGATATCTCGGCAATTCCACGGGTAATTAATGCTGCTTTGGTATTATCTCCGTATCCCATGCCATCCGCAACTCCTGCCGCAAGTGCAATAACATTCTTAAGCGATCCACCAAGCTCAATTCCCAGAATATCCGGACTAATATATACACGGAACACTTCATTCATAAAGAGCTGCTGTAAATACTTTGCAGTCGCCTCTGTATGTGCTCCAATGCAGACCGTCGTGGGAAGGCCTCTTCCTACTTCCTCGGCATGACTTGGTCCGGAAAGGACCGCCACATCTGCCTGCGGTATCTCTTCTTCAATTTGCTGAGACAGAGTCATCAGCGTATCTTCTTCTATTCCTTTTGCTACATCCACTAAGATCTGTCCATCTTTTACATATGGATTGATCTTTTTTGCGGTATTTCTTACATGGATTGACGGTACTGCAAGTACAACTACATCCTTTTCTTCTACTGCCTCTTTTATATCCGCGGTAAAGAATATTCCATCTGGAATCTTTACTCCAGGAAGCTTACTCACATGTTCTCTCTTCTCACTCAGCATGCGGACTTCTTCTTCCTGATATGACCAGACTGTCACATCATGTCCGTTTTTATATAAAAGCAGTGCCAGTGCTGTTCCCCAGCTTCCGGCTCCGATCACACTTACTTTTGCCATAAGAGCCTGTCCTTTCTTTTATCGTCTCTGACTATTTTTTATCTTTTCCCCCGACACTGATCTTATTTTCCGTGCCGCTTAAAAGTCTCTTTATATTCGCTCTGTGTCTCCAGAATGCCAGTATCATCAAAAATGCTGCAATCCCATACATCTCTCGCAGATACGCTACATTTTCCACATGAAATCCTCCGTGTTGACCATATACAATCACACTGATCAGATAAATCGTAACAACTGTCATAGATCCAAGTGATACATATCTTGTTGTTGCGACGATTGCAATAAATGCTGCAAGACAGATCAGTACGATCCATATATTTGTTGTACTGATGATAAGTCCTGCCGTTGCCGCAATTCCCTTTCCACCTTTGAACTTCAGATAAAATGGATAGTTATGTCCAAGAACCACGCCCATTCCTGCATACATAGAAAGTAACGGCATCATATCCGTATGAGTCTTCCCATAGATCATGTGTACAACCACTACTGCCGCAACACATTTAAAGCAGTCTCCCAGCAGCGTAACTCCTCCGGCTTTCCATCCCAAAGTACGGAGTGCATTTGTTGTTCCCGCATTTCCGCTTCCTTTTTTTCTTAAGTCAACACCATTCTTTTTCCCGTATAGATATCCGGTCTGAATCAGTCCGAACACATATCCGACAAGCACACATATCAACCGTTCCATGATTACTGATCCTTTTCCTTTCTTTCCCTGATGAAGAATTTCAAAGCTGTACCACGGAATCCAAAGGCCTCACGAATCTTATTCTCCAGATATCTGGTATAAGAAAAGTGCATCAGTTCTTTATTGTTTACAAAAATTACGAATGATGGTGGTTTTACCGCTACCTGTGTAATATAATACAGTTTCAATCTCTTTCCTTTATCTGACGGTGGCTGCTGCATCGCAACTGCTTCTGTCATAATCTCGTTCAGGACACCGGTCGCAACACGCAGTGTCTGATTCTCGATCACCATATCGATCATATCATATAATTTGTTCAAACGCTGTCCTGTCTCTGCTGACACATACATAATCTCTGCATATGGCATGAATGAAAGCACACGACGTACGTTATTCTCATACTCTCTCATGGTCTTGTCATTCTTTTCAATGGCATCCCATTTATTTACAACAATAATGATACCTTTTCCTCTTTCATGTGCAATACCTGCAATCTTGGCATCCTGTTCGGTGACACCTTCTGTCGCATCGATCACGACCAGTACTACATCTGCACGTTCTACCGCCGTTACAGTACGGATGATACTGTAACGTTCCAGTTCTTCTTTAATTTTGCTCTTTCTTCGAAGTCCGGCAGTATCAATGAAGACATAATCTTTTCCGTTATACTTAACGTTTGTATCAATTGCATCTCTGGTCGTTCCGGCTACGTCAGATACGATCACACGCTGCTTTCCTGTCAACTTGTTAATGATAGAAGATTTTCCTACGTTCGGTTTTCCTACGATTGCCACTCTCGGACGTTCATCTTCTTTTTCTTCCGCTTCATGTTCCGGGAAATGTGCGATCACTGCATCTAACATATCACCGATTCCCAGTCTGGAAGCAGCCGATACCGGCACCGGATCACCAATTCCCAGATTATAGAATTCATATACATCCGGCATGAACTTATCAAAATTGTCAACTTTATTCACAGCCAGTACAACTGGTTTCCCGGATCTTCGAAGCATATCCGCAACCTTGGAATCTGCATCTACAAGCCCCTGTCTTACATCTGTGATAAAAATAATCACATCTGCAGTATCAATGGCAATCTGTGCCTGTTCTCTCATCTGAGAAAGGATAATGTCCTTGCTCTCCGGTTCAATACCCCCTGTGTCGATCATAGTAAATTCTTTATCCAGCCATGTAACATCGGCATAGATACGGTCTCTTGTTACTCCAGGCGTATCTTTGACGATCGAAATCATCTCTCCCGCCAGTACATTAAAAAGGGTCGACTTACCGACATTTGGTCTTCCCACAATAGCAACTACTGGTTTACTCATCTTAACTCTCCTCTATATTTCATTCTATATTTGTCACTTAACGATACTATTATACATTACCTTTGTCAAATAGTCCAATCAGTAGTTGACCTTTTTATAGAAAAAGTGATATAAATAATTAGGAGTAACTTATCATATAAAATACACAGGAGTTTTTATTATGCCAAATATCAAATTAATGGAAAGCGGTCTTCCTGTTGCACCACTTAAAATCGGTGCTCTGGAATCATGCCGCGAACTTGGTGAAAAAGTAAATGATTACATTGTACAATTCAGAAAAAGCACAATGGACAAGAACACAGATTCACCATTATATTATAATTACATGCGTGACAATTACCTGATCGATTGTCCGTGTCCACGTTTTGGAAGTGGAGAAGCCAAAGGACTTCTGACAGAATCTATCCGTGGGGCAGATCTTTTCCTCATGGTAGATGTCTGCAATCATAGTCTTACTTATTCTGTAAATGGTCATTTAAATCATATGTCACCGGACGACCATTTTCAGGATTTAAAAAGAATCATTGCTGCTGCTAACGGAAAAGCACGCCGTGTCAACGTTGTAATGCCTTTCCTCTATGAAAGCCGTCAGCACAAGCGTACCAAACGTGAGTCTCTGGACAGTGCCCTCGCACTTCAGGAACTGATCGATATGGGTGTATCTAATATCTTTACATTTGATGCCCACGATCCACGTGTTCAGAATTCCATTCCACTTCACGGATTTGACAGTTTCAATCCTCCGTATCAGTTCATGAAAGCATTGTTAAAAGCTGAGCCGGATCTTAAAGTAGACAAAGAACACTTAATGATCATCAGTCCGGACGAAGGAGCTATGCAGCGTGCTGTATACTTCTCTAACGTTTTGGGCGTGAATATGGGTATGTTCTACAAACGTCGTGACTATTCAACGGTTGTAAATGGTAAAAACCCGATCGTCGCTCACGAATTTTTAGGTGAACATCTTGATGGAAAAGATGCGATCATCATTGATGATATGATTTCTTCCGGTGAAAGTATGCTCGATGTTGCAAAACAGATTAAAGACCGTGGAGCAAACCGCGTATTTGTCTGCACTACATTCGGACTTTTTACAGACGGATTCGAGAAATTCGATGAATATTATGAAAAAGGATATATCGACCGTGTGATTACTACCAATCTTACTTATCTTCCTGCCGAGGCAAAGGAAAAACCTTATTTTCTGATTGCAGACATGAGTAAATTCATTGCATTGATCATTGATTCTATGAATCATGACATCAGTATCGGAAAAGTTATGGATCCAACTGAGAAGATTCACCGTCTTCTTGAGAAACACAACGGTACTTTGTAAAAATACAGAGAACTTGCCACCGGCGACTTCTCTTGCATACTGTGATAACAAAAGAACCTGCCATTGGCAGGTTCTTTTGTTTAATTTGTAAAATCACTGTAAGCCGTTCCGTCTTTCAGATCTTGTTTTTTTGCCGCAGCCATTTCCGAAACCGTTACAAGCTGATAACCTTCTTCTTCAAGTTTCGGGATAAGTTCCAGTGCTGCGTCAATCGTCTGACTATGAATATCATGCATCAGTACAATATCCCCATCTTTCAGATTCTTCATTACACTGTCAATCGTGCTCTGCGTGTTCCTTGTCTTCCAGTCCAGTGTATCTACATTCCAGAGAATCATTGGCATGCCCACATTCGACTTTACCGTATCATTGATTGCACCATACGGAGGTCTGAGCAGCGTTGCCGGACTTCCACAAATGTTTTTTATATTCCGGTTCGTATCATCAACTTCTTTTTTTACTGCCGCACCATCAATCTTTGTCAGCTGCTGGTGATCATATGAATGATTTCCCAGTTCATTTCCGTCTTTCAGCATCTGCTTTACAGCATCAGGATATAATTTCACATTTTTTCCAAGCATAAAAAATGTCGCATGCGCATTATACTTTTTCAACTGATTCAGAAGTTCTGACGTTCTTGGACCCGGACCGTCATCAAAAGTAAGTGCGATCATTGGCTTTTTCGGATCTATTGCTACTTTTTCTTTCGAAATCAGCTCACCCTTTTCGTTGAATTTGCATTTCTCAAGTCCGATCTTTACCTCTCCCGTTGCTACAATCCCTTTGGAATCAAAATAATATTCTTTTTCATTGATTGTCTGCCAGCCGGTCAGTGCTTTTCCTTCATCTGTCAGATAAGCCTTTCCATCATCTTTGGCCACCCAGCCGGATCTCTGCATAATTCCTTTATTATCAAAGCAATAAAGTGCACCTTCTATCATCTGCCAGCCGGTTACTTTCTTTCCATCCGAATCAAAATAATATGTATTTCCTTTTGATACCACAAAATCCGATGTTATATATGTTCCATCGTATTTTTTAAATTTATTTCCTTCCCATACACCAGTCGGATTCTTTACCTTACATGTTCCGTTCTTTATTGTAACCTGTACCTTCTTTTTCCAGTCTCCTTCCAGATTTTTTTTAATATTGGAATTTAATTTCGCAATGATCACATACGTTCCTTCTGTATTCGCATCCGCTTTGCTTAAAAATGTAATATTCTTTCCTTTTTTCAGATCTTTAGCGAAATCTTCTGCTGTATAATCTTTTGTTAATTTGTTTCTATCTTTATCCCGGATCTTTATGTCCGCCGAATAAGCCGGAAGCTGTTCTCCCTGCTTAATCTCTACATCCGCCACCTGTATGGTTATCTGCGCCGGTTTTCGCAGGATTCCTCTTACTACCGGTATTGCAATCGCAACTATACAAATAGTAAAAAGAGTAAGACCCACCCGAATGTTTCTTACTCTTCTCCGATTCCTTCGTCTTCTTCGAATTTCTGTATTATCCATCCCTAGTATCCCCCCAGATTTCATATCATTGCACAATCCTAGGATACTCTAATTCGACATATTTCGCAATTAAGGGATTCTTACAAATTTATTAAGTTTTGTTTAACATATGACACGTACACGTAACACTTCACCAATCTGTTTTAATTCCTCTACAACACCATCCGGCACCTCAGAATCTACATCGATCATCGTATATGCATATTTTCCCTTACTCTTATTTGTAAGGTCTGCGATGTTCATATTGTCTTTGGCAAGGATCGCTGATATCTGACCGATCATATTCGGCACATTGTGATGCAATACCAGAATACGCGTCTTATCGCCTCTCAGTCCCATATCACAGTCCGGATAGTTCACGGAATGTTTGATATTACCATTTTCCAGATAATCCATCACTTCTTTGACTGCCATCTTCGCACAATTATCTTCGGACTCTTCTGTAGAAGCTCCGAGATGAGGAATTACAATCGCGCCTTTGACACCTGCGATTTCCGGTGTCGGGAAGTCTGTGACATAATGTTTTACTTTTCCAGCTACAAGTGCATCTACCATTGCCTCGGAATCTACCAGTACATCCCTTGCAAAGTTCAGCACGATCACTCCTTCTTTCATAAGACCCAGTGCATCTTTTCCGATCATGCCCTTCGTACTGTCAAGTGCCGGTACATGCACCGTGATATAATCACAGTTTTCATAAATTTCATCTACATTTGTTGTATGATGGATACTTCTTGACAGTCTCCATGCAGAATCTACGGATACATACGGATCATATCCATATACATCCATACCAAGATGTGTTGCCGCATTTGCAACCAGAACTCCAATTGCACCAAGACCGATCACACCAAGCTTTTTACCTTCCAGCTCCTGTCCGGCAAATGCTTTCTTGGCTTTTTCTGCATCTTTGGCAATGTTCCCGTCTTCTTCGTTCTCCTGTACCCAGTTGATACCGCCGATGATATCTCTGGAAGCAAGAAGCATACCGGCAATTACCAGTTCCTTTACGCCATTCGCATTGGCTCCCGGTGTGTTAAATACAACGATTCCCTGTTCTGCACATTTCTCAAGCGGAATATTGTTCACACCCGCACCGGCTCTTGCAATAGCTTTCAGATCCGGTGCAAATTCCATTTCGTGCATTGCCGCACTTCTTACCAGGATCGCATCTGCTGTTTCTGGTGTGCTTACAGGTGCATAGTCTTTTGTGAATTCATCCAGTCCTACCTGTGAAATTGGGTTCAGATTATGATACTTATACATGATTACAGATTCTCCTTTTCAAATGCTTTCATAAATTCTACCAGTTTCTCTACCCCTTCGATCGGCATCGCATTGTAGATACTTGCACGCATACCGCCGACACTTCTGTGTCCTTTCAGGTTCTCGAATCCGGCTTTTTTTGCCTCTTTCACGAATTTTGCATCCAGATCCTTATCACCTGTTACAAACGGAACATTCATAAGCGAACGGTCTTTTGGAACAACCGTGCCCTTGAACAGTTTGCTTTCATCCAGATAATCATAGAGAATCTTTGCTTTCTTTTCATTGCGCTCTTTGATTGCTTCCAGTCCGCCCTGTTTTTTCAGCCATTTAAACACTTTACCACAGATATAGATTCCATATGCCGGTGGTGTATTGTATAAAGACTTGGCATCTGCATGCGTCTTATACTTCAACATAGTCGGTGTACCTTCTAATGCATCATCTGTGATCAGATCCTCACGGATAATTGCGATCACAACACCTGCAGGTCCGACATTTTTCTGAACACCGCCGTAGATAACGCCGTATTTTGACACATCTACCGGTTCAGACAGGAAGCAGGATGATACATCTGCCACCAGTGTCTTTCCTTTGGTATTCGGAAGCTCTTTGAACTTCGTACCATAAATCGTATTATTCTCGCAGATATATACATAATCTGCATCTTCAGAGATATCGAGGTCTGAGCAGTCCGGAATATAAGAAAATGTCTTATCTTCGGAAGATGCGATCACATGGACCTCTCCGTATTTTTCTGCTTCTTTGGCTGCCTTTTTCGCCCACTGTCCGGTTACGATATAGTCAGCCACTTTATTCTTCATCAGATTCATAGGAATCATGGCAAATTGCTGAGACGCTCCGCCCTGTAAAAATAATACTTTATAGTTATCCGGGATATGCATCAGTTCACGGATATCGGCTTCTGCTGTCTCAATAATCTCCTGGAACACCGATGAACGGTGACTCATTTCCATAACCGACATTCCACAGCCCTGATAGTCTAACATCTCTGCTGCTGCTTCTTTTAATACTTCTTCCGGCAATACGGCCGGGCCTGCTGAAAAATTGTACACTCTGCTCATTGTTGTTCCTCCACTTTCCTTTACTTTTTTCTTTTACTATTCTGCATTTTTTGCTTCCAGGTCTTTTTCATCAAAAGCTTCATTGATCGGGGCGCCAGGGGCAACCATCGGCCATACCTTGTCATCACTGTCAATCTGGCAGTCGATCACCACCGGATGTCCGCTCTTTAACGCGTTCGCAAATGCTTCTTTGAATTCTTCCTGGGTTGCCACACGTACTCCTTCTGCTCCCATAGCTTCTGCAAGTTTTACAAAATCTACGGCATCATTGAGTACAGTAGCCGAGTAACGCTGTCCGTAGAACAGGTTCTGCCACTGACGGACCATACCAAGTACATGGTTGTTAATCACTACCTGGATCACCGGAATATTATGGCGTGCCGCGGTAGCGATCTCATTCATATTCATACGGAAACATCCGTCACCTGCAATATTGACAACGGTCTTTTCCGGTCTTCCGACCTTGGCTCCAAGTGAAGCTCCAAGACCATATCCCATGGTTCCAAGTCCTCCTGAGGTAAGGAGTGTTCTTGGCTCTGTATATTTATAATACTGTGCTGCCCACATCTGGTGCTGTCCGACTTCTGTCGAAATGATTGCTTCACCATTTGTCTGACGGTAGATCTCTTCTACAACAAACGGTCCGCTGAGCACATCCGGATGATAGGTCATCGGATATTTCTCTTTGTAAGACATGATCTGTTCTACCCATGCCTTGTGATCCTGCTGTTCCAGACGCTCATTCATCTTCTGAAGAACGACTTTCAGATCACCGACCACACCTTCTGTGATCAGAATATTTTTATTCATCTCTGCAGCATCTACATCAAACTGTAAGATTTTTGCATTCTGGGCAAATTTCTTTGCATTTCCTGTTACACGGTCACTGAATCTTGCTCCTGCGACGATCAGAAGATCACATTCACTGACTCCGTAGTTGGATGCCTTTGTTCCATGCATTCCGAGCATTCCGGTATATAACGGATCTGTTCCCGGGAATGCTCCTTTTCCCATCAGGGAATCGGTAACCGGAGCATCTACCTTCTTTACGAATTCATATAATTCTTTGCTGGCTTCTGATAATACCGCTCCGCCACCGACAAATATGTATGGTTTCTCTGACTCCCGGATCATACGTACTGCACTTTCCAGATCTTTTTCACAGATATCTTCGGATGGTTTTACAACCTTTGGTTCCTGTGCTGTAAATTCTGCTTTGTTCGCAGTTACATCTTTCGGGATATCGATCAGGACCGGTCCCGGTCTTCCTTCTTTGGCTATCACGAATGCCTTACGTATCGTATCCGCCAGATTATTGACATCTTTTACAATATAATTATGCTTGGTGATTGGCATTGTAACACCTGCAATATCGATCTCCTGGAAACTGTCTTTTCCCAGAAGTGATACTCCTACATTACAGGTAATTGCAACGACCGGAATCGAATCCATGTATGCGGTTGCAATTCCGGTTACAAGGTTTGTTGCACCCGGTCCGCTGGTTGCAAGACATACACCGACTTTTCCTGTCGCTCTTGCATATCCGTCTGCCGCATGAGCAGCACCCTGCTCATGTGACGTAAGGATATGTGTAATCTCATCTTTATGCTTATATAATTCATCATATACGTTCAAAATCGCTCCGCCCGGATAACCGAATACGGTATCGACGCCCTGCTCTTTCAAACACTCAATTACGATCTGTGATCCTGTTAACTGCATACCATTCATTCCCCTGTCATGATTTATTTTGCTTTTGGAACTTCGAGAATTGCTCCTCTGTTTCCAGAAGTAACCATTGCCGCATATCTTGCAAGATATCCGGTTGTAACTTTTGGTTCTCTCGGAGTCCAGTTTGCTTTTCTCTTCGCAAGTTCTTCATCGGATACATCCAGATGAATAGAAAGGTTCGGAATATCGATCTGGATCAGGTCTCCTTCTTCTACCAGTGCGATCGGTCCACCAACAGCTGCTTCCGGAGATACGTGTCCGATAGATGCCCCTCTGGATGCACCACTGAAACGTCCGTCTGTGATCAGCGCTACACTTGAGCCAAGTCCCATACCTGCGATTGCAGATGTAGGATTTAACATCTCACGCATTCCAGGGCCTCCCTTTGGTCCTTCGTAACGGATAACGACAACGTCACCGGCAACGATCTTACCACCTTTGATCGCTGCAATTGCATCTTCTTCACAGTCAAATACTCTTGCAGGTCCTTCGTGTACCAGCATCTCGTCTACAACAGCGGAACGTTTTACAACGCTTCCGTCCGGCGCAAGATTTCCTTTTAATACTGCAAGCCCGCCTGTTGGTGTGTATGGATTATCAATTGGACGGATTACTTCCGGATCTTTGTTGACCACACCTTCGATATTCTCTCCAACGGTCTTTCCTGTAACTGTCATACATTCTGTATGCAGAAGGCCTTTCTTATTCAGCTCTGCCATAACTGCATATACACCGCCGGCTTCGTTCAGATCTTCCATGTATGTCGGGCCTGCCGGTGCAAGGTGGCAGAGGTTCGGTGTCTTTTCGCTGATTCCATTTGCAAAATCAATCTCGAAATCCATTCCTACTTCGTGTGCGATTGCAGGGAGGTGAAGCATACTGTTGGTAGAGCATCCAAGTGCCATGTCAACCGTAAGTGCATTCAGGATTGCTTCTTTTGTCATGATATCTCTTGGACGGATATTCTTCTCAAGAAGTTCCATAACCTTCATACCTGCATGCTTTGCAAGACGGATTCTTTCTGAATAAACTGCCGGAATTGTTCCATTTCCACGAAGTCCCATACCAAGTACTTCTGTCAGACAGTTCATACTGTTCGCTGTGTACATTCCGGAACATGATCCGCATGTCGGACATACTTTGTTCTCGAATTCGCACAGATCTGCATCTGACATCGTTCCTGCAACGTTTGCTCCTACTGCCTCGAACATGCTGGAAAGACTTCTCTTCTGTCCTTTTACATGTCCTGCAAGCATCGGTCCTCCGCTGACGAATACAGTTGGAACATTGATTCTTGCCGCAGCCATCAGAAGTCCCGGTACGTTCTTATCACAATTCGGGATCATAACAAGCGCATCAAACTGATGTGCCATTGCCATTGCCTCTGTAGAATCTGCGATCAGGTCTCTGGTTACCAGAGAATACTTCATTCCGATATGTCCCATTGCGATTCCGTCACAGACTGCTATTGCAGGGAACATGATCGGTGTACCGCCTGCCATGGCAACTCCCTGTTTTACTGCATTTGCGATCTTATCCAGATTCATATGTCCAGGTACGATCTCATTGTATGAACATACGATACCGACCAGTGGTCTGTTCATCTCTTCCTCGGTAAGTCCGAGTGCATTGAACAGCGAGCGGTGAGGCGCCTGCTGTTTTCCTTTTGTTACTGTATCACTTCTCATTCTTTTTTATCCTCCTGTTGTCTTTCTATTCAATTTCTTCTATATAACTCTGTAAATCCGTAATTCTATGCAGCAGACAATTACTGAATGTTTGCTGCGATCAGACTTCCCATCTCTTCTGTACCAATCTGAGTCTTTCCGTCTGACATAATATCAATCGTACGATATCCGTCTTTTAATACTTTTGAAACAGCTGCTTCGATCGCATCTGCTTCTTTGTCCAGATCAAAGCTGAAACGGAGCATCATTGCTGCTGAAAGGATGGTTGCGATCGGATTCGCGATTCCTTTTCCTGCAATATCCGGTGCAGATCCACCACTTGGTTCATACAAGCCGAATTTTGTCTCATTTAAGCTGGCACTTGCAAGCATTCCGATCGATCCTGTCACCATACTTGCTTCATCTGAAAGAATGTCTCCGAACATGTTCTCTGTAAGGATAACGTCAAACTGTTTCGGATCTTTTACAAGCTGCATTGCACAGTTGTCTACCAACATATTTTCAACTGTTACTTCCGGATAATCCTTTGAAACTTCTTCTACTACTTTTCTCCATAATCTGGAAGAATCCAGTACATTCGCTTTATCTACACTTGTGACTTTCTTACGGCGTTTCATTGCAATATCAAATCCGCGTTTTGCAATTCGTCTAATCTCTTCTTCATTATATGTAAGAGAATCCTGTGCTGTCATTACACCATTTACTTCTTCTGTCTTTCTCTCTCCAAAGTACAGACCGCCGGTCAGCTCTCTCATGATCATCATGTCAAATCCGCCTTCTGTAATCTCTTCTTTCAGCGGGCATGCACCTTTCAGTTCATCATAAAGCACTGCAGGTCTTAAGTTTGCGAAAAGATTCAGCGCTTTTCTGATCTTTAAAAGTCCTGCTTCCGGTCTCTTGGATGGCTCTAACTTGTACCATGGAGATGTCTTTGCATCTCCTCCGATGGAACCCATCAGAACTGCATCACATGCTTTTGCCTCGGCGATCGTCTCATCTGTAAGCGGTACTCCGTGAACATCAATGGATGCTCCCCCCATGAGTAACTGTGTATAATCACAGGTATGTCCATATACTTCTGCAACTTTATTCAGAACTTTCATTGCCTCCGTTACAATCTCCGGGCCAATTCCGTCTCCCTTAATCACACCAATTTTAAGATTCATAGTTCTTCTTCCTTCCTTCGGTAAAAATCTATAAAAATAATATTATCGTATTTTTATGCATGTTTCAAGACTTTAATTGGCTAAATTGACAAATTGCTACATTTTACATACTAAAAAAGACTTTTTATCATATTTCTTGTACACTTTGTTGATTTCTATCCACTCGATACATTCTTGCAATCTCTTTGATAACCGGAAGCTTTTTACAATTGCATGATACAGAGAACTTGCCACTGGCAACTTTTCTTGCATACTTTGGTATAACAAAAAAATTACGGAACACATATTTCTATGTGCTCCGTAATTTTTATTGCCATGCATTCGTAAAGAGCTGCCAGTGGCAGGTCCTGTAGATACCAAAGTATACAACTGCCAGCGGCAGATTCTATGCATGATATTTCGCTGTTTCAAGAATCCGGTTCGCATTTTCCACACGCTCTTTCGATGGCGGATCAATGCCTTCCAGCTGATACGGGATTCCCAGTTCTTTCCATTTATATACACCAAGTGTATGATATGGAAGAACCTCAACTTTCTCTACGTTATCAAGTGTTTCTATAAAGTCATGAAGTCTGTGCAGATACTCGTCTTTATCGCTTCTTTCCGGAACCAGGACGTGACGGATCCAGACTGGTTTTCCGGTATCAGAAAGATACCTTGCCATATCAAGAATATTCTTATTCGTCTGTCCGGTAAGGATCTTATGCTGTTCGTCATCAATATGCTTGATATCTAGCATCACAAGATCTGTCACCTTCATAAGTTCCTGGAATTTACTGAAGAATGGCTCTTCTCTTGTAAATGGATTCCCGCAGGTATCCAGTGTCGTGTTGATTCCTCTTTCTTTAGCTTTCTGGAACAACTCCAGCAGAAAATCGATCTGCAGAAGCGGTTCGCCTCCACTGACGGTAATACCGCCCTTACTTCCCCAGTAAGTGCGGTATTTCCAGGCTTTATCAATCAGTTCATCTGCTGTGTAGAGAGTCCCTGAATTCATGTTCCATGTGTCCGGGTTATGACAGAACTGGCAGCGCATTGCACAGCCGGTCGTAAATATCAGATACCGGACACCTGGACCGTCAACGGAGCCGAAACTTTCCAGAGAATGAATATATCCTTTGGTCATAGTTTTGCTCCTTTTCTTATTTATTACATGTAATTCGCCATGTACTCCGCCATGCGCAGCTCGATTCCGCTTTGCTTCATCTCGCTGACGGCTGTCGCCGTATATCATCTGATCCAGATATCATAATTCAAGCAAGCTTGATTATAACATCTGTCTCATCTGATGCATGGCTCATAGCTTTTACATATGATCGTGGCAAGTTCTTGCGATAACGTCTAACTGCTGTTCGCGAGTCAGGTCGATGAACTTAACTGCGTATCCAGATACACGGATTGTGAAGTTAGCGTATTCTGGTTTCTCTGGGTGTTCCATAGCGTCAACCAGTTTGTCTGTACCAAATACGTTAACGTTCAGGTGATGTGCTCCCTGATCGAAGTATCCGTCCATTACACGTGCAAGATTTTCTTTACGCTCGTCATCTGTGTGTCCAAGTGCACTTGGGCTGATTGTCTGAGTATTAGAAATACCATCCAGAGCCAGCTCGTATGGCAGCTTAGCAACAGAGTTAAGAGATGCAAGAAGTCCGCTCTTTTCTGCACCGTAAGATGGGTTAGCACCTGGTGAAAGTGGTTCTCCTGCTTTTCTTCCATCTGGAAGAGATCCTGTAGCCTTACCATATACTACGTTAGAAGTAATTGTAAGGATTGATGTTGTAGGTACAGAATTTCTGTATGTGTGGCACTTGTTCAGTTTGTGCATGAATGTTTTCAGAAGCCAGATAGCCATGTCATCTGCACGATCATCATCGTTACCGTATCTTGGGAAGTCTCCTTCGATTTCGAAATCTGTTGTGATTCCGTCTTCGTCACGAATAGCTTTAACCTTAGCGTATTTGATAGCGCAAAGTGAATCTACTACGTGAGAGAATCCAGCGATACCTGTTGCGAATGAACGCTTAACATCTGTGTCGATCAGTGACATCTGAGCTGCTTCATAGTAGTATTTGTCATGCATATAGTGGATCATGTTAAGTGTATCAACATACAGTTTGCTTAACCATTCCATCATAGCATCATATTTTTCCATTACTTCATCGAAGTCAAGGTACTCAGATGTGATTGGTCTGTAAGCAGGTCCAACCTGAACTTTGTTCTTTTCATCAATACCACCGTTGATAGCGTATAACAGACACTTAGCAAGGTTTGCACGAGCTCCGAAGAACTGCATCTCTTTACCTGTCTCTGTAGCAGATACGCAGCAGCAGATTGAATAGTCATCGCCCCATACCGGACGCATAACATCATCGTTCTCATACTGGATTGAGCTTGTTTCTACCGAAATCAGAGCTGCGAACTTCTTGAAGTTCTCTGGCAGTCTTGAAGAGTAAAGTACTGTAAGGTTTGGTTCTGGTGAAGGTCCCATGTTCTTCAGTGTGTGAAGGAAACGATAGTCGTTCTTTGTTACCATAGAACGTCCGTCCTGTCCAAGTCCACCAACTTCCAGTGTTGCCCATGTAGGGTCTCCTGAGAACAGTTCGTTGTATGATGGGATTCTTGCGAACTTAACCATACGGAATTTCATTACCATGTGGTCGATTAATTCCTGAGCTTCTTTTTCTGTGATCTTTCCAGCTTTTAAGTCTCTTTCAATATAGATATCAAGGAATGTAGAGATACGTCCAACACTCATTGCAGCTCCGTTCTGAGTCTTGATTGCTGCAAGATATCCGAAGTACAGCCACTGTACTGCTTCGTGAGCATCTTTAGCCGGCTGTGAAATGTCATAGCCATATACAGCTGCCATTTCTTTCATTTCTTTCAGAGCTTTGATCTGATCTGCAAGCTCTTCACGAAGACGGAAGTCTGTTCCCTTCATTCCGTGTCTTGCATAACGCTCAAAGTCATACTGTTTTTTCTCGATCAGGAAGTCGATACCATAAAGAGCTACACGACGGTAGTCACCAACGATACGTCCTCTTCCGTATGTATCCGGAAGACCTGTGATGATCTTGTTGTGTCTTGCTTTCTTCATTTCAGGTGTGTAAATATCAAATACTCCCTGGTTGTGTGTTTTATGATATTTTGTAAAGATCTTATGAAGTTCTTCGCTTGGCTGATAACCGTAAGTTGTACAAGCCTGCTCAGCCATCTTAATTCCACCGTATGGCATAAAAGCTCTCTTCAGAGGTTTGTCTGTCTGAAGACCAACAACCTTCTCAAGATCCTTTGTCTCTTCACTGATGTATCCTGGGCCATATGCTGTAAGACCAGATACTACTTCAGTTTCCATATCAAGAACGCCGCCCTTTGCACGCTCTTCTTTCTGAAGTTCCTGAAGCTTACCCCATAATGTATCGGTTGCTTCTGTTGGTCCTTCCAGGAAGGATTCGTCTCCTTCATATGGTGTATAGTTCTCCTGGATAAAGCTGCGAACGTCAACTGAGTTCACCCATTCTTTTCCTTTAAAACCAGCCCACTGCTCAAAATGTGCCATCTTTTTGTTCCCCTTTCCTATCTTTCATTTTCTTTTGCGCCGTCAGTATACCATTTCGTGAAGAAAATATCAAGGCTTATTCTGATAATCGTTTTCAAAATCGCCCTTGTATGCAATTTTGTGCAATTTGTGTATATTTATACGAACAATATCGCTTTATTTTGCATTTTTCCAGGCACAATTTTACCTTTTGGGCACTAAAAGATGTGGAGGAACTGACGTTGGCATTCTGATCCCTCTTACATATTTTTGTATAAAAAAGAAGAACCTGCACATTATACAGATTCTCCATTCTTTTGCATTTTATTCTGCAGATGCTTTTTCAACCTGTGCGATTGCTGCTTTCTGCATTGGAATACGGCAGTTCTTGTTGCTTCCGAATTCTACGATTACATCTTCATCACTGATGTCGATCAGTACACCGTAAAATCCGCCTGTTGTCAGTACTGTATCTCCGACTTCCATCTCGTTGATCATTGCCTGAACTCTCTTCTGTTCTTTCTTCTGAGGTCTCATGAAGATCATGTAGAATCCTCCGAAAATAACTGCATATACAACAATTAAAATAACCCAGCTTGTACCGCTGGAGCTCTGTGCTGCTAATGAAAACATCTCTTTTCCTCCTACTCATCTTTAAACACTATTGCTATCATACACAAAAACCTCGCATTCAGCAAGGTTTTTTATACTTTTTTCATTATTTTATTCATTCTTGCCCGTTACAGCGGCAATTTTTCTCTCTTTATACTCTTTATAACAGTCATGATCGATCGCATCACGGATCTCTTCCATCATTGTATTATAGAAATACAGATTATGAAGCACACACAGACGCATTCCCAGCATTTCTTTTGCTTTTAACAGATGTCTGATATATGCTCTTGAATAATTGCGGCATGTCGGACACTGGCATCCTTCTTCAATCGGTCTGTCATCCAGCTCAAATTTGGCATTGAACAGATTAAGTTTTCCATGATTCGTGTACACATGTCCATGTCTTCCATTTCTGCTTGGGTACACACAGTCAAAGAAATCTACGCCTCTGTCAACTGCTTCCAGAATATTCACCGGAGTTCCGACTCCCATCAGATAAGTCGGTTTATGATCTGGAAGATGGGGAACAACTGCATCCAGGATCCGGTACATCTCTTCATGAGATTCACCGACTGCCAGTCCGCCAACCGCATATCCATCCAGATCCAGTTTTGAAATCTCATCCGCATGTTTGATGCGGATATCTTCATATACTCCGCCCTGATTGATTCCAAAAAGCATCTGATGCTTATTAATTGTATCCGGAAGCGAATTCAGGCGTTCCATTTCTTTTTTACATCGTACAAGCCATCTGGTCGTACGCGCCACAGATTTTTCTATATATTCCCTGTCAGCTACACTCGACGGGCACTCATCAAATGCCATCGCTATCGTAGATGCCAGATTCGACTGAATCCGCATACTCTCTTCTGGCCCCATAAATATTTTATGTCCGTCAATATGGGAATTGAAATACACTCCCTCTTCTTTGATTCTGCGCAGTCCCGCAAGTGAAAACACCTGAAATCCGCCCGAATCGGTAAGAATCGGCTTGTCCCAATTCATAAATTTGTGAAGTCCGCCCAATTTTTTTACCACTTCGTCTCCCGGACGCACATGTAAATGATAAGTATTTGATAATTCTACCTGCGTCTTTATCTCCTGCAAATCCGTAGTTGCCACAGCCCCTTTAATTGCAGCTGCCGTACCGACATTCATAAACACGGGGGTCTCGATGACCCCATGTACCGTATGCAGCCGTCCTCTTTTTGCAAGGCCGTCTTTTTTGATTAATTCATACATGATTATATTTCCTTTTTCTCTAATTATGTACTACCACCGGTGTTCCTGCCGAAATAAGTTCGAATAATTTTCCGGCCATCTCAGGCGGCATGTTTACACATCCATGTGATCCATTTGTCTGATACCTGCTGCCTCCAAATGTAGGCTGCCATGATGCATCATGGAAACCGACACCTCCGTTAAACGGCATCCAGTATTTTACAGGCGTCTCATACTCATAAGTACCATCTGCCTTTTTCGTTCCCTTAAGCGTCTGATCTTTTGCTTTATATGCAAGCGAATAGACACCGGTCGGAGTTGCATTTCCTTTATTTGGATTTCCCGTTACAACATCTGTCTCCAGAGCAATATGCCCATCTTTTACATAATACATATGCTGTGTTGTCAGATTAACCTCTGCGTAAGTATTTCCCACATCATTTCCATCATGGCTTGCTGCACGGCTTGAATAATTGGGCTCTCTTGTTACTGTTTCCGCTTTTTGAATATTCGCGATCAGCGCATTGTACTCTGCTTCCTGATCAATCTTCCATCCGTAACTTCCACCCGAAACCGTAACGGTATTACCGCTTGCTGATGTAAATGTTCTTTCTTTTCCCTTTGTATCATACTTTGCTGCAAGTGACTGAACGTATTCTTTCACAGCACTTTCATCGAATGTCACATTCATATCATCGTCAACTTTAACCCACTTAGATATCATAGAAGAATCGACAACCTCTGTATTCGGTTTGAAATCATAGGTAACCGTTGCTCCAAGATATTTGTTCATTGCATCACAGGCTTCTGTTACCTTTTTGGAATCTGATGTGTAAGCCGGCTTTTCATAGCAGCCTGTTTTTAAAAGATCAAGCTTTTCATTTGCCCCGTTCACTGCGGTTATTACTGTCTTACGGAACTCTTCAGTCTTGATCGTTGTACCATCCGTCTCCGGTACAACCACAAATTTGTCCGTCTTGAATTCCGGATGTGCATTAACCGGTGCAATCTGATTCTCTTCTTTCATACATTCCAGATTTGCAATCTGCGTTTTTAATGCGCTTTCATCATACTCTACCCCGATCTTTGCCTTCATATTGCGGCCTTTCCATAACGACTCGATCCACAGGAACGGATTCTGTCCTTTTATCAGTTTTTCTACCTGTTTTCCGGGTACATACTTTAATGATATGTCTTTTCCTTCAATTACTTCTGTTTTATTATCGGCTTCAAGTAATGTCAGTTTATAATCTGCAACTTCTTTCTCCAGATATTCCTCTACCTGTTTTACATTCTTATTCGAACAGTCTATTCCATTAATGACAGTCTTTGAAAAGAAATGTGTACTGTAAAATACTGCCGTACCCACATAACCAATTGCAATGACCGAAACGATCAGCGAAAGTACAATTGCTATCTTATTACGCAATTTCCAGTTTTTTCTTCTGTTTTTTCTTTGTTGTCTTCTTTCTTGTTTCATTACTTTCTGTGTTTCAGGTCTCTGATCCTCTTCATCAATTTCTGAAAATCCCTCATCCGCATACATTTCTTTCTCTAATATTTCTTCCATTTTATCTGTATGTTTTTCTCTAATACTCATTAATTCTAACTCCTCTACAATGAAATTTACCTGCTTATAATAAAGTTCATGCTTTCTAATTATAATATGCATATATAGAAAAGTACAGATAAAATCCAAATTTTTCACAAGATATTTTATAAATAATTTATGATTGCGGCTTCGATGCTTTTTTTATATAATATATTTTATATAATAACACAATCTTTTATGACCGAATACATACGAACTAAGGAGACACAGATATGGCAGGATCAACTTTTGGAACTTTATTCAGGATCACAACCTGGGGTGAATCCCATGGACCGGCTCTCGGAGTCGTCGTAGACGGATGTCCCGCCGGGATTCCTCTCACCACTGATTATATACAGGCATTTCTTGACCGCAGAAAACCTGGTCAAAGTAAATTCACTACTGCCCGCAGAGAATCGGATACAGTCGAGATTCTTTCCGGCGTTTTTGAAGGGTATACGACCGGAACACCTATTTCTCTCGTAGTCCGTAATAACGATCAGCGTTCTCATGATTACAGCAACATCAAAGACTGCTATCGTCCGGGGCATGCCGATTATACATTTGATAAAAAATACGGATTACGTGACTATCGCGGCGGCGGACGTACTTCCGGAAGAGAAACTATTGGACGCGTTTCCGGCGGAGCTGTCGCTTCCCGCATTCTTGAATGTCTTGGAATAAAACTTACTACCTATACCAAAGCAATCGGTCCTGTATCCATTCCTTCCGATGCCTATGATTATTCTGTAATTAATGAAAACCGCCTTTATATGCCAAATTCGGAATACGCACAGCAGGCAGCTGCCTATTTGGAACAATGTATTTCTGATCAGGATTCGTCCGGCGGTCTGATTGAATGTATTATTGAAGGTATGCCCGCAGGTGTCGGGGAGCCCGTTTTTGACAAACTGGATGCTTCCCTCGCCAAAGCCGTTATGTCAATCGGGGCTGTCAAAGGTGTAGAAATCGGTGATGGATTCTCTGTTACATCTTCCAAAGGAAGTATCAACAATGATTCTTTCATCTCCGAAAACGGACAAGTTTTGAAGCAGACCAACCATAGTGGGGGGATTCTCGGCGGTATCAGCGATGGAAGTTCCATTATATTACGCGCAGCCATCAAACCGACACCATCTATTTCCCAACCACAAAAAACAGTAAACACTGCCGGAGAAAACATCGAAATTGCTATTTCTGGACGACATGATCCGGTTATCGTTCCACGTGCGGTTGTTGTAGTGGAATCCATGGCTGCAATTACACTTACAGATCTCCTGATGCAGAATATGACTTCGCGTATTGAATATCTCAAAAATATTTATCTTTAATAGGTGACTGCTTCTTCCGAACGCATGTTGATACATAGAACTTGTCACCGGCAACTTCTCTTGCATACTTTGTTATACCAAAAAATGCAAAAGAAGCTGACGATGACAGGTTCTTTTGCATTTATACTTTATACATTATACATGGAAACATCCGCCACCGATAAACTCCCTTAAAAGTGAATTTGCCGGCACATTCTCGCTTCCGATCCCTACAAAATAATCCAGGAACTTTAACAAGCGTTTCGCTTCCAGATATTCCGGACACTCTCTTTCAATTCCAAAAAGCTGTGCTTCTACATATGGTTTCAATACTGCCAGTTCATAAATCAATGCAGAATTGAACATCACATCCGCTTCCTCCTGATATGGGAATATATTACACTCCTCACCTTTTCGTACAGACGGCCACATACGGATAGTTTCTTTTGCAGAAGTTCCTCTCGTTCTCGCATCTCGGACAATTCTGCGGATCAGACGCCCATCTGTTGTCGGAATCCGATTATGTTCATCAATATTCAGCTGCGTGAGTGCACTGATATATATTTTAAACTTGTTCTCATCCGGAAGATTTCTGGTTAATTCCGGATTCAGGCAATGAATTCCTTCTATTACAAGCACTTCATTTTCCTTTAACTTTTTCGGTCTGCCCTTATATTCTTTGTGTCCCGTGACAAAATTAAATTCTGGTATTACCACTTCTTTTCCATCAAGAAGTTCCTGAAGCTGACGATTAAACAGTTCTACATCTACCGCTCCCAGCCCCTCAAAGTCATAATTGCCATTCTCATCTTTCGGAGTCTCTTCACGTTCTTTAAAATAATTGTCCACTGCAATTGGATACGGGCACAGTCCATTCGCCCTGAGCTGTACAGACAAACGATGAGAAAACGTTGTCTTACTGGAGGAAGACGGCCCCGCGATCAGTACAAACCGAACATCCGAACGTACTCTGACCTGTTCCGCAATCTGCGCTATTTTTTCTTCCTGAAGCGCTTCCTGTACCAGTACCAGTTCATTCACATCACTTCTGGTAATTTTATCGTTCAAATCACCTACCGTTTCTATTCCCTGAGCATCTCCCCATTTCGTTGATTCCTGTAACACATGAAACAGCTGGTTCTGTGGTTCAAACGGAGGTACTTTTTCCGGCTCACCCTGGGTCGGCATCTGAATTACAAACCCTTCATCATACAAATATAATTTGAAATATTTTAAATATCCGGCACTCGGAACCATATATCCATAATAATAATCTTCAAATTCATTCATACTGTAAATATTCACACGTGATACCCTTCGATAATGAAACAATCGTTCTTTGTCATGCATCCCATGCTCTCCAAACATTGCAATCGCATCGTCTGTATGCACACTTTTTTTCTGAATCGGCAGATTCTTTTCTACCATTGTCCTCATCCGTCTCTCTACCTTATCCAGAAACTCTTGTGTGAGTTCTATATTGCCTTCTATCGTACAATAATACCCTTTACTTACAGAATAATGAATACGGACTTTATCGATATTCTTATGTTCTGCCACATCATATACCGCTTTTACAAGCATCAGGCTCATACTTCTGCGATACGCTTTATATCCAAGCGAATCTGCAGTCGTCACAAACTCAAGTTTACAGTCTTTTTTTAATGTTTTAAATAATTCCTGTAACCTTCCATCAACAAATACTAATACTATATCGTGCTCATATTCATGCTGATATTCTTTTGCAATATCCAGATATGTTGTTCCTTCCCGAAACTTTCTGTCACAGTCCCCTACCTGAACTGTATAAAAAACTTCATTCATACCTGCACCTCATTTCTTCTCTCCGGGTTATGTATGGAATCAGACGATCAGGAACGGATGACTGATCGGTGCCGCAACAATCTCAACCTCACTGAGATGTTTTTCAAGATACTGTCTCATATCTTCAATAAAGATATGTTCAATCCCATAATGTCCGCCATCGATGATTGCCAGTCCCTGGGCTACCGCATCAATTCCTTCATGATGTCCGATATCTCCTGTGATCAGAACATCCGCATTCTTATCCAGTGCCGCCTGAATCACACTTTTACCGGAACCCGGACAGATTGCTATTCTTTTTACTTTTTCTTCCAGATTACCGAATACCTTTACTGCCCCCAGATGAAATGCAGACTTCACATCTTCACAGCATTCTCTGAGAGTCATCGGTGTCTCAAGATCAGATACTCTTCCGATCCCTTCGGGTTCATCTTCTTTCCCTATATCCCCTTCTGCAGTTACTTCCAGAATTTCTGCATTCTTCATATTCATCTTATCCCCGGAAAGGTCTGCCATTCCCAGTACATCATAATTCGTATGCATAGCATAATAAGAAATATCGTTCTGTATCAGTTTTAAGATACGTTCTCCGACAAAATCCAGATTATGAATTCTCTTAATCGGTGAAAATATCATCGGATGATGTGTAATCAACATATCTGCTCCTGTCCTGACAGCTTCATCTATTACTTCATCTGTGGCATCTAATGCAATATAAATCCTTTTTACTTCCTTATCATCTCTTCCCACCAGAAGTCCTACATTGTCCCACGACAGCGCATAATTAAGCGGATATTCTTTCTCAATCTCATACATTACATCTTTACACAACATCTTACATACTCCCTTTCTTCTACTCGTAATACTTTAAAGCCTCTTGTGTCAGTATGATTTCCTGTTTCAGTTCTTCCATTCTCTCGGCAGCACTTGCACTGTTCTGATGTTTAAAAAGTTGTTGAAATACACTCTCTTTAATCTGCATCTCTCTGTCCAGATATTTTTTCAGGACAGGATGCTGTTCCAAAAGCAGACGTTTGCCATATGTATATTCACATATTGTATATTCTTCTTTTTTCCCGTGTATGACTTTCATCATTGGATAAAATTTTCCATCTTCCTCAACCATATTTTCCTCGGTAATCTGAAGATTATGTTCATTTAAAAATCTTCTCACCTTACCAATCTCAGATTGCGGCTGCAGGATCATTGTATCCAAACTTTCTACTACCGGATATCCTTCTGTCAGAATTTTAATCACCAGTCCTCCACCCATGCCTGCAGCGATCATTGTATCCACTTCTCCCGGAAGCACTTTTTCAAGTCCGTCCGAAAGTCTTGTCTCTATTTTCCCTTTCAGTCCATGTCCGACCACATGCATTCTGGCTCTCTCCAACGGGCCTCTGTTAATATCGAGTGCGATCACCTTTCCGGCTATATTGTGTTCTATAAGATAAATAGGAATATAACCATGATCTGTACCGACATCTGCAACAGAAGCGCCCTCTGTCACCAGATCTGCAACTGCCTGCAGTCTCTTTGATAGTTCCATAGGCGCCTCTTTTCTTAATCTAAATAATCTCTTAATTTTCTGCTGCGGCTCGGATGACGGAGCTTTCTGAGCGCTTTCGCCTCAATCTGACGGATACGTTCACGGGTAACGTCAAATTCTTTTCCAACTTCTTCCAATGTGCGTGCACGTCCATCGTTCATACCGAATCTTAATCGCAATACCTTCTGTTCTCTTTCTGTCAGAGTATCCAGAACCTCGTCAAGCTGTTCTTTCAGAAGTGTCTGGGCTGCCGCTTCTGCCGGTACCGGTACATTATCATCCTGAATAAAATCTCCAAGATGACTGTCCTCTTCTTCACCGATCGGTGTTTCCAGAGAAACAGGTTCCTGAGAAATCTTAAGGATTTCTCTTACTCTTTCTACCGGCATATCAAGTTCAGCTGCAATCTCTTCCGGCGCAGGTTCACGCCCAAGTTCCTGCAGTAACTGTCTGGATACGCGGATCAGTTTATTAATTGTCTCAACCATATGAACCGGAATACGGATTGTCCTTGCCTGATCTGCAATTGCTCTTGTAATAGCCTGTCTGATCCACCACGTAGCATAAGTACTGAATTTAAATCCTTTATGATAATCAAACTTTTCTACTGCCTTAATCAGTCCCAGATTTCCCTCCTGAATCAGGTCAAGGAACAGCATGCCACGACCAACATATCGTTTTGCAATACTTACTACCAGACGCAAGTTTGCTTCTGCCAGTCTCTTCTTTGCCTCCTCGTCCCCATCTGCCATTCTTTTGGCCAGTTCAACTTCTTCTTCTGCCGACAAAAGCGGCACCTTTCCAATTTCCTTCAGATACATACGTACCGGATCTTCAATACTGATTCCATCTGGTACCGATAGATCAATCTTCTCTACATCAATATCATCTTCGTCTGACATTACGATTTCATCCGGAATATCATCATCGTCATTACTGATTCTGAGCACATCAACGTTGTTTGCTTCCAGGTAATCAAATACCTTCTCCATCTGATCTGAATCCAGTTCCATATCAGAGAAGAAATCATTAATTTCCTGAATCTCCAGGATTCCCTTTTTCTTTTTTCCAAGTGATACAAGTTCTCTTAATTTTTCCTGGAATTTTACAATATTTTCGTCCATGTAATGTCCATCCTCTCATTGCTTGTTTATATTTTATCCTTAATTAATGGAAATATGCAGTGTCCGAAGATCCTGCATCTTTCTTTTTTCATTCATCAGGCGCTGCAATCCCTGAATATCTGTAGGATCCAGATTCTTTGTTGCTTCTTCAATGCTGTGTTCCTTGACTCTCAGAATTGTCTCCTGCAGTGCCTTTTCCTGCTCCTTCACCGTTGTCAGTTCTTTGATCTTCGTGTGGAACAGTCCTGCCACTTCCCGATGTTCCTCTTCATCTGTAAAATGATTCATAATCTGCGCCGGATTGGCTTCATGTTTTTCATACTGTTCATATAAAAGTTCTGCCACTTTTCTGAAAAGTCCTTCCGAAAAATCTTCCGGTGTAATATACTTTTCAATCTGGTGAAAAATCTCTTCACTTTCAATCAGCCATGTAAGCAGCACCTTCTGGGATACTAAAATTCCGTCTTCTTTTTTATTCTTCCTGTTATTTTGTATCTCCCTCGGTCTTTCTGCAGGCTTTGCAAGTCCTGTCTGTACCGCCATCTTACCGACCAGTTTTCGAAGCTCTTCAAATCCGACATGATAGGCCTTTGCCACTGCTTCTATGTAATTATTACGTTCAATTTCTTCTTCAAACTGTGTAAGCCTTCTTGCCGTCTCCTTCATGAACTCCGTCTTTCCTTCCGGTGAATTCATATCATAGTCTTTCTCCAGTACTTCCAGACTGTACATGAATACATTTCTCGCACTTGCGATTCGCTCTTCAAATGCTTCTGCACCCAGATTCTTAATAAATTCATCCGGGTCCTTATACGGTTCCATTCTTATGATCTTTGCTGTGATTCCGGCATCTCTCAGGATTGGCATCGCTCTTAATGCCGCCCTTGTACCGGCCCCGTCACTGTCATAAGTCAGATACACTTCCTGTACATACCTGTGAATCAGTGCAGCATGTCCCGGTGTCAGTGCTGTACCCAGTGATGCAACCGCATTGGTAAATCCTGCCTGATGCAATGATATCACGTCCATATAGCCCTCACACAAAAGGAAATATGGCTTTTTGGTACGCCTTGCCCGGTTCAGGCCATACAGATTCCGACTTTTATCAAAGATCATTGTCTCCGGGGAGTTCAGGTATTTTGGCTTTGCATCGCCCATAACACGGCCGCCGAATCCGATCACCCGGCTGTTGACATCCATGATCGGAAACATCACACGATTCCAGAACTTGTCATACACCCCGTTCTTTTCATCAATGCTGATCAATCCCGCCTTGGCAATCATATCATCTTTATACCCTTTGGACTTCAGATACCGATACAGGTCATCGCTGTACTTATTCGAATAACCCAGACCGAACGCCTTAATGGTCTCATCACTAAGCTTACGCTTTTTAAAATATTCCAATCCGACCGCACCCCGGCTGCTCTTAAGCTGTATATAATAATACTGTGCTGCAGCTTTGTTGATCTCCAGAAGTATCGCTCTGGTATCCGCACGTTCTTTTGCTTCTCTGGAATACTCTTCCTCCGGAAGTTCCACTCCTGCCCGGTCTGCCAGATATTTCAACGCTTCAACAAATGTATAATTCTCATACTCCATCAGAAATGTAAATACATTTCCTCCTGCCCCGCATCCAAAGCAATAATACATCTGCTTCTGTCTGCTGACAGAAAAAGAAGGAGACTTTTCATTATGAAACGGGCACAGGCCAAAATATGAACTTCCTTTTTTCTGCAGTTTTACATAAGTAGATATCACATCTACGATATCATTTCTTGATCTTACTTCTTCAATAATCTCATCAGAATAATACATTTTGAATCTCCTCATTATTATTATTCGACAAAACTTTTTGCTTTCCTTTAATTTTTTTCTTTTTTTATTGACTTTTTCGTGTATAATGATATATTGGGGTATTATGGATATAGAAACAAAAAAGAACTTCCATATAAATGAAAGTCCTTTTCTAATGATGAATGCGGAAGATGGGACTTGAACCCACACAAGCGCAATGCTTACAAGATCCTTAGTCTTGCTCGTCTGCCAGTTCCGACACTTCCGCGCATTCATTATGTAATTTTCACCTTTCTATCAAGAAAGGTAACTGCGGAAGATGGGACTTGAACCCACACAAGCGCAATGCTTACAAGATCCTTAGTCTTGCTCGTCTGCCAGTTCCGACACTTCCGCATTCATCTTTGCTCTCTCACGAAGACAAGATATATAATACATGAGAATTGTTATTCTGTCAACAGTTTTTTTGAAATTTTTTAATTTTTTTGAACTATTGCATAAACTGTTAATATTTCTTCTGTTTCAGCAGTACATGCTTAATGTATGAAAAAGTTTTTTCTTCTCCTTCTTCGGCCAGCATCTCTAACAATTCATGCAAAAGTTTTGCCGTATCCGGATGAATCATTTTTCCAAGTCTTGCCGCACCCTTTTCGTAATATTCCAATGGATGCCAGTTTCTGTATGCTTCTCCCTGGTAAGTCTTTGAAGCTGCAATACGATCCATGAACATCTCTACCACGTACCGAAGCGGCATTTTCAAACCAACCATGCCTTCTCCCGGTGTCACACTATAATCAATCCAGTATTCATAATGATGCTTATTCCGTCCTTTATGATGAAGCCATGCCCGGGAATATCCGGTTGCTTCTCTTTCCGCATTATTCGGACTTCGATTTCCCTGATAGTACTTACATCCCACAAGGAACTCCGTCGGAGAATATTTTGACATATCATGAAGAAGGCCCTGCTTATAAAGTCCTACTTCAAAACATTCTTTCATAACAAGATATTTATGATGATTGATCGTCTGTAAGTGTTGTAATGCTTTCATTTTTCTTCGTCTCAACCTCCACAATCCGGTCCGCCGTAAACACCACGATCGACCTCTCTTTTAACTCTGCTTTTCTCTGGTCTTTTAAAAGTTCCGGGTAATCCAGAATTCCACGATCTGTCGTTGCTCTTACATACCACCCATATCCCTTAGGCAACGCCGGCAGCGCAAATACGTGCTCCAGCCAATGCATATTATATGCCACATAGCAATCCGCATTCTTCGTCCGGGCTCCACTGTAATATACTCCAAGCTGTCTGCTTGATACTTCTTTCGGCACCTGCCAAGCTTCCTCGCCATGATACGATACATCAGGAACGCCACAGCAACTCAGATCAATCCCCTGAAGTTCCCTCTCGGGTGTCAGAAGATCATGCTCTTTTCTAAATAAAATCAGTTTTTTAACAAAATCATGTAACGTCTTTTTCTTTTCCAGCCCCCGCCAGTCCGTCCATCCGACAGAATTGTCCTGGCAGTAAACATTATTATTGCCCTTTTGGGTGTTACCGAATTCATCTCCTGCCAGTATACATGGTGTTCCTTGTGAAAGAAGTAACAGGAAAAACGCATTATAAATCTGATGTTTTCGAAGTTCTGTAACAGCTTTTTTCCTGCTTGTCCCTTCCGCCCCGCAGTTCCAGCTGTAATTATAATCCGGTCCGTCCTGATTCTTTTCTCCATTTTCCTCATTGTGTTTTGAGTCATAGGATACAAGATCATTTAAAGTAAAACCGTTCTGATCTGTAATACAATTAAATATTCCCTGTTTCTCTGAATGATGCTTAAGCCAGTAAATCACATCCGGAATCATGCCTTCATCGCCTTTAAGGAAACGACGCATCACTGTCTGGAATCCCAGTTCGTGTTCCATTATCTTTGTTTTTTTCAAAACCGGATCTGCATGAACACTTTCTATCGGAATGACCAATGGGTTCAGTATAAAACCATCTATATGATATTCCATCACATAATACCGCAGGCATTCCAGCATCATCATCTTATCTGCACCTGTACAGAACGGCATTTCAAGCACAACCTCTATTCCGGCTTTATGGCATGCTTTGACCATATCCTTAAGTCCTCTGGCCCCATCACCATCCGAAGAATATGCACTCTTAGGAGCAAAATAGAACCCTTCTCCATATCCCCAGTAATTTCTATATGTCTGGCATTCCTCAAATTCATACACCGGCATACAATGGATCTGATTAATTCCAAGATCTGTAAGATAATCTATCTTTTCTATAATCCCCTGAAACGTTCCTTTCGACTTTACCTTCGACGAAGCATGTCTTGTAAATCCCCTTACATGCAGACTGTAGGCAATTACCTGATGATAAGGGATCTGTAAAGTGTGGTCTCCCTCCCAGTCATACTCCTGTGACAGAAAACGGCCTCTGATTTCATGTCTGGCGGTCTCTTTTTTTACACCCCAATGCTCTCTTCCGGCCAGCGCCTGCACATAAGGATCCACAACAACCTCACCATTAATCAAATAATTATACTCATACTCTGCCGGTTCGATATCCGTAAGTGCAATACAGCGTACTTCTCCCACTGCCGTCTCCATCTCAAATTGTCTGTACAGTCGTTTTCTTCCTGCACGATATATTAACAGCTGACATTTTTTCTCTGTCGGAACTGCAATCGAAAAATTTATTTTGTTCTCACTGATCTGAACCCCCAGCGGTAACGGATATCCCTGAACCTCTCTCATATTATTTCCTTCCCATTGTCTGCTGACGCCTATTGCCATCCATCTGCGCCATACATTTCAACATTCTCTTTATTGATCATAAATACATCTACGGATGTCTCTTTTTCAAAATCTTTCCCCTCCAGAATATCCAATGCAATATCAACCGCTTTCTTTCCGATGTTGACCGGCGACTGTGCAACGGTTCCTGCAATCTGACCATCTGCCTTTTTTAATTCTTTTTTTATATCCGGAGAGCCGTCTATACTGTATACAACCGTCTGATCATTTCCAGCAAGATTCAATGCAGTCTTAGCTGCCACGGCCATCTGATCATTTCCACACATAATCGCAGTAATATCCGGCTGTTCATTCAGGATCTTTTTTGCAGCTTCCAGTGCACTGTCGAACGTTCCGTTGGTATCTTCTCTTGCTACGACTTCAAATCCTTTTTCCGCTTTGGCAATTGTCTGCTCAAATCCCGTAATACGGTCATTGATCGAATTCTGCTTTGTTGCCTCCAGAATCGCCACTGTCCCGCCATCCGGATACTTTTCAATCAGGTCATTACCACAGAGCTTACCCGCTTCGCTGTTATTAGAACCGACATAGGCATCTATATAGTCTGTATCTTTCACCTGTGAATCTATATTGATGATCTTCACACCAGCCTCCTGCAAAGCCTGTAATGACGGAGTAATCTTTTCCCAGTCTACCGGGCAAAGAAAGATTGCATTAATCCCCTCATCGATCATCTCCTGTATCTGCTCCGCCTGCGTATCCGCATCCGACGACGGGTCTTTTACTACCATTGTGCACTCTTCTTTATCCACGACCTGCTGTACGGCCTCTTCAAGTGTTATAAAATACGGATTCTGCATATCAATTACAGAAAAGCCAAATTTGTACTTTCCTGCATCATCTGTCTGATCTGTATCCTCCGAATCATCTGTTGTATCCTCACTGACTGCATTATCCACTGGTTTTCCTGCTTCCTTTTTACATGCGGATAATGCGAAAATGCATACGAGTAATACTGCGATCACTCCTAACATTCTCTTCTTCATCATGTTGTTATTCCTCCTTATTATTGCGTTACATACAGCTACATTCTACAACATTTTTGTCTGTTTGACTACTATCATCTTGCTTTTTATCGCTTTCTTTGTTAAAGTTAAGATAAGTTTTAAAATTAGTAAAGGAGACTATGATATGAGCGACACAAAGGAAACAGAAGGCTACACCACAGTAGAGCTTACACTTGACAATGACGAAGTCATCGAATGTGCAATCCTCACAGTATATGAAGCTGCAGGCAAGGAATACATTGCCCTGCTGCCTCTGGACGAAAATCTTGAGCCGAATGAAGCTGGTGATGTTTATCTTTATCAGTATAATGAAACCGAGGACGGCGAACCTGACCTCGGCAACATTGAAGACGATGAAGAATATGAAATTGCAGCGGATGCATTTGATGAATGGATGGATTCTCAGGAATTCGACGAATCAGACATTGAGGAGTAATTCGGATACAAAACGGGAAGGGAGAAGATCTTTCCCGTTTTTTTCTTTTACATAACTGATAACCAGCTTTCTCTTCGCTCTTGTCATCGCCACATAAAAAAGCCGGCGTTCTTCTTCTATTTCTTCGTCGGCAGTTGCTTTCTTGTATGGGCAGCTTCCCTCATTTGCTTCAATCACAAATACGGTATCAAACTCAAGTCCCTTTGCAGCATGCATTGTCATCAGGTTTACCCCTTCTTTTTCTCCGTTTTTCTTATTCTGTTCTTTCAGCATTTTTCCATAACTTTCAATATGTTCAAACCATTCTTTTATGGTGCCATACCCCTTGGAGTTCTGCCAGATTTCTTCGAGCACTGCAAAAAGATCTTCCGAAGAAATCTTTCTGTATGCTGCATATTCCTTCAGGAACTCATCATATCCCATGCGTTTCCGTATATATTGAATGGCTGCATACGGTGTCTTGTCACAGATCATCTTCATGTCCCATTCCAGCTGATCGATTCTGTCAACCATCCAGTCTTTATCCCGGTAATATCTCCGGAGTGATTCATAAGAAACATTTCCTGTCTTCATACTCTCTCTTGTAAGATAGCGGTTTGGCCGGTTCGCAATCTGGAGAAAATATTTTCTGTCATATTCTCCCTGTGACAAACGGAGATAACTGATCATATCAAGCGCTATAAAATGCTCATAAATGTTATTCAGATGTTCTTTCATCACAAACGGGATCTGATACTCCGTCATCAGTTCTGACATTGCCCTTGCATCCACATTTGTCCTGTACAATACAGCCATTTCCGTATACGATACACCTTTTTCCCGGTATTCGCGAATCCTTTCCAACACATATTCCGCTTCCTGCACCGGATCTTTTACTTCCTGAACATGAACTGTCTCATCTGGTTCCCTGAATGCCTCTATCTTTTTTTCAAACCGGATTTTATTATTTCCGATCACACGCAGAGCCCCTTTTACAATATATCCGCTGCTGCGATAATTGACATCCAGAAGGATCTGTCTGGCCTTTGGATAATCCTTCATAAATTCCTTCATGATTCCCGGCTTTGCCCCTCTGAATCCATACACTGACTGATCATCATCCCCTACCACAAACAGATTGTCCTGAGGCGCCGCCAGCATCCGTACCACATCATATTGTGCCTGATTCACATCCTGAAATTCATCTACAAGAATATACTGAAATTTTTCCTGCCATTTTTTCAGGATATCCGGCCGTTTCATAAAAAGATCTCTGCACTGTATCAGCATATCCTCAAAATCAATTTTACGATATTTCTTTTTTGTCTCCTCATAGGTTCTGTACAGTTTGCGGAATTTCTCTGTCGTATATTTCACCGGCTCATATTCTTCAATATCCATACAGTTATTTTTTACATTTCCTATCTCGATCGCCAGTTCCTGCAGATAATCTTTTTCTTCATCTGCCTCCGGTTCCTGATCCCAGTCAATTCCGGGTAAAATTTCTCTTAATATCCTGTACTTTTCTTCATCCGATAAAAGATTCGACTGATTCAGGCGATACGCCCATTTCAAAATTCCATAATATATTCCATGAAATGTGCCGAATGTTACTGCATAAGAAGAAGGACCACATATACTTCGGGTCCTGTTTTTCATCTCCCAAGCCGCATACTTAGTAAAGGTAATGACCAGAATTTCTTCTGGCCTTACCTTATGCTTCATGATCAGATATTCTATTCTCTTTGCAATGGTTAGAGTTTTCCCTGAACCGGGACCGGCAAGGACCATACATGGTCCTTTATTATGGGCGACTGCCTCTGTCTGAGCATGATTTAAACTCATAGAATCCCCTTACTTGCTTAATAATTCAATTCCGTCTTTAATACGTTTTACAGATTCTTCTTTTCCAAGAATTTCCATAATCTCTGTTGCACCACCCGGCGTGCTCTGTTTTCCGGAAACTGCAGTACGGATTGGCCACATTACATATCCTACTTTCACGCCCTTCTCATCAACATACTTTTTAAGAAGTGCAAATAATGCATCATTGCTGTAATCTTCCTGAGCTTCCAGCAGCGGCAGAACTTCTTTTAATACTTCCAGTGAATTTTCTTCATTCGTTTTCATCTTTTTATGGCAGTACATAGCTGTATCATATTCCGGTACTGCTTCAAAGAAATCAATCTGTTCCTCGATATCCGGGAAAATCTCAATTCTTGATTTTACCAGTGCTGCAATCTTCTTCAGATCATAATCTTTTGTAATAACATCGCGGACATACTTCTCGGCTCTTTCATAAAACTTATCGAAGTCCATAGCCTTGATATATTCCCCATTCATCCACTTCAGTTTTCCAAGATCGAATACAGCCGGTGACTTGTTCATTCGATGGAAATCAAATGCTTTTACCAGTTCTTCCAGTGAGAAGATCTCCTGATTTCCTTCCGGTGACCATCCAAGAAGTGCTACGTAGTTTACAACTGCCTCTGTCACAAATCCCTGCTCGATCAGATCTTCGTAAGAAGAGTGTCCGCAACGTTTACTCAGTTTCTTATGGTTCTCATCTGTAATAAGCGGACAATGAACATATACCGGTACATCCCATCCAAAAGCTTCATAAATCTTATTATACTTCGGTGCAGATGACAGATATTCATTACCGCGCACTACATGTGTAATTCCCATCAGGTGATCATCGACAACATTGGCAAAATTATATGTCGGATATCCGTCTGACTTGATCAGGATCAGATCGTCCAGTTCCTCATTCGGCACTGTAATATCTCCGTAAATCTCATCATGGAATGTTGTTGTGCCTTCTGTAGGCATGTTAAAACGGATAACATGTGGTTTTCCCGCTGCGAGATTCGCCTCAACCTCTTCTTTACTTAAATGCAGGCAGTGCTTGTCATATACAACAATCTCTGTTCCGCCATCTTCATCTGAAACTTTACTCTTCAGCGATTCCAGACGCTCTTTATCGCAGAAACAATAATAAGCATCCCCCTGTTCAATCAGCTGTTTTGCATATTTCAGATAAATTCCCTGTGCATTACGTTCACTCTGTACATATGGACCTACTCCTCCATCTTTATCCGGACCTTCGTCGTGAACCAGTCCTGTTTCTTTCAGAGTATGATAAATAATATCCAGTGCTCCTTCCACAAAACGTTCCTGATCTGTATCCTCAATTCGGAGAATAAAATCTCCGCCTTCATGCTTTGCGATCAAATAAGTATACAACGCTGTTCTTAAGTTTCCTACATGCATTCTTCCTGTAGGACTTGGTGCAAATCTTGTTCTTACCTTACTCATAACTATCATTATCTCCTGTTTCTTATTGTTTTTAAATGTATGAAATCTATGTATTACTACATACATTAGAACACTATTCGTCCTTTCATTGTAGCACAAGTCTGTAACTGACAGCAACCTTTTCTATCATATCTTTCCTTTTTGCTGTTTTTTGAGTTTTCTCTCGATCCAATATTCTTTCTGGAAAACTTCTCTCGGAATAGACACGATACACACAATTCCAAGCACGATTGCAAAAGCCACTTTTACCGCTCCCAATCCTTTTACCGCTGCCATAGCAAGCTGATTGGTCACCAGATAATATGCCGTAAAATATATTCCGGCACCCGGTACTAACGTGATAATTCCCGAAATCAGGAAAATTGTAATAGGACACTTAAGCCGTACCGTCAACATTCTTGCCACCAGCACAGTACACACTGTTCCAATAAATGATGCTACCGCAACAGAACAATATACAGAAGCGAGCTTATATATCATCCAGCCCACCGATCCCGTAATTCCACATCCTATATAAAATCTTCTGGGCACCTGGAACATGACCGCATATGCTATCGTCCCGATAAACGAACACGCCAGATTTGCTACAATTTTTATGACCATCACAAAACGCCTCCCAACACATGATGATAAACCGTCAGAGCTGCCCCGACTCCGATTGCAATATATACAAATACCATGACCGCATCAATCATCTTCACTGTACCCGCCAGATAATCACTGTCCGCCAGATCACGGATTGCATTTACAAAAGCAAGTCCCGGTACCAATGGCATGATTCCGCCTGTTACAATTCCTTCCATCCGCAGATTTCCAAATGCCGGTATCTGCATTGCTGCCAACGCCATCGAAGCAATAATAATTCCTCCTACAATGTGAACCAGGATTTTGGAAATTCCGTGTTTTCCTGCAAACAATGACCACGCAAACACGACACAGCCGACAAAAATCGCCACAAACGCCTCCATCGGTGTTCCTCCCAACAGATATCCCAGTCCCCCAGCACTCAAACCTGCGGCTGCAATCTGATAGGATATCCTTTTTGTCGGCATTTTATTTATCTGTTTTAATTTTTTCCAGGCCTCTTCTATCCCTACATGCCCTGCTGCAATTTCTCTGGAAAGATCGTTTACTTCCGCTACGATCCCCAGATGTGTAGAAGAAAGCGGTACTTGTTTAACTTTTGTATATAATTTTTCTTTATCAGTTCCTGCACAAATAAAGAGTCCGTGACTCAATGTGAATAAATCTACATATTTCACTCCAAATCTATGACAGATCCGCATCATCGTCTCTTCCACACGAAAAATTTCTCCTCCGTTTTTCAGAAGCATCCGTCCTGCTTCCATCGCGAGATTGATCACACGTTTTGTATCAATCTCAGACATCAGTTCTTTTTTCAGATATTTCTCATCTTCATCGGAAAATCCGCATTTTTCGCAAAATTCCATGATGTCCAGGCAACGTTCCTTCTTCATATATACCCAGTCATACTGCGCACAGTAATGTTCACATATATAATGTATCATATATCTGCCGTAACCTTTTCCCTGATCCTTTTTTATGGTTACGATATTCTTAATCTCACATTTCTTTTCTTCTGAAAATATCACTATACAAAGTGTGCGGAGCTTTCCGTGTTCTTCCAGTAAGAACAGTTCTCCTTTTTCCAGCAATTTTCGAATTCTGGATTCATCCGGGTCACCAGCTCGAAGTAATTCTATATAATCTTCTTTCCCGTCTGTCACCTGTCGAATATTCATTTTTCGTTCTGCTCCTTTTTTGATTCTTGACCCTGCCTATTATAACACCTGTCATTCTAAAATCCTAGAGCATTTTTTCGCAAAAAAGATGTGCTTTTCGCACACCCTTTTTACCCCAATTATATCATCTTCCATTCGGCCGGCTTATAAGTTCTCCTCCCTTGTTGTAAAGCATCCCATCCCGGCTTTCATACACCGGATTATCCGGTGCAACTTCAATATACATAAGTCCGCCTATCTTCTCCAATACTCCTGGTGCAACAAAAGTAATATTCGCCGGAATATAGACTTCTACCGCATCCGAAATTCCATCCAGTGCATGTTCTCCTATTCCGCTGCATCTTTCATCTGCCGGAAAGATGATCATCCCATCACACAGAATCAGATCCAGATTCTCATATCCTTCTATCACGCCTTCTGAATTCACCTTAAAGCCTTCCAGGTTCAACAAGTCTTCTGTCATTGGTTCTCCTGCAGGTTCTTCTGTTATTTTTCCTGTTATAGATTCCGGAACACTCTTATCCGTAACTGTTTCCTGCGTTATGGTCTCTGTTTTCGCGGAGTCCATATTTGCCCATGCAGCTTTCCCGTCTTTTGCTTCCGGAACACCTTTTACTTCCGGAATTATTTCTTCTGTTTCCGTCGGTCTTATTACATCCTGCATCGTTTTCTTTATCGTCACAGACTTACATACACTTTTCGCAGTTTTCTTTACATCCAAAACCTTCTGAGTTCCTAATTCAAAACAATCTTTTACCATATCCACGCCATGACTTTCCGATACTGCTTTGCAGAATCCTTTACCGGATCCTGTATAAGCATCCATCTTCTCCACATTCATTATTCCTGCGACAAGACGGGTACAAATTGCCAATATAATCAACATAGCCACATCCATTCGGATCCGTCTGTCCATGTTATTACGTTTTAATATAAATGTATCTGCTTTTACACCGGCACTCTTTTGTATATTCATTCCCATCTATCCACCTTCTTCCCTGACATTTCACTTATAGTTTATATATATGATTATAAAGCACGTACTTAAGGAAAGAAAGTGGCATCTCGCCACACTCGAGATACCACTTTCTTTTTAGCAGTTTCTTTATATCCTTTTATACGTTGATTTCCGCTGTTACGCCAAGGATTTCCTTATTTGCTTCCAGCATCGGATTTACCACATTATTCAGATATGCCTCCACCTGTACCGGTGCACGTCCTACATATTTGGCAGGATCCATTGTCTTCTGCAATTCTTCCAGTGAAAGGTTGAATGCCGGATCTGCTGCGATCAGTTCAAGCAGGTTATTATCCAGTCCTTTTTCTTTTACATTACGTCCTGCTTCCATAGATAATTCACGGATTCTCTCATGAAGTTCCTGTCTGTCTCCACCGGCTTTTACAGCGTCCATCATGATGTTCTCTGTAGCCATGAACGGAAGTTCTGACATAAGTCTCTTTTCAATAACTTTCGGATATACAACCAGTCCGTCTACTACATTCAGACACAAGTCCAGAATACCGTCAATTGCAAGGAATCCTTCTGGTACGCTGAGACGTTTGTTTGCTGAATCATCCAGTGTTCTTTCAAACCACTGTGTCGCAGAAGTGATTGCCGGGTTCATGGCATCCACCATCACATATCTGGAAAGTGAAGCAATTCTTTCACTTCTCATTGGGTTTCTCTTATATGCCATTGCAGAAGATCCAATCTGTGTCTTCTCAAACGGTTCTTCAATCTCTTTCAGATGCTGAAGGAGACGGATATCATTGGACATCTTATGGGCACTTGCTGCGATACCTGCAAGTACATTCACAACCCTGGTATCCACCTTACGTGAATAAGTCTGTCCTGATACCGGATAGCAGGTCTCAAATCCCATCTTCTTGGCGATCATCGGATCAATCTTATCGATCGTCTCCTGATCTCCGTCAAAGAGTTCCAGGAAACTTGCCTGTGTTCCTGTCGTTCCCTTAGATCCAAGAAGTTTTAAGCTTCCCTTCACATATTCCAGATCTTCAAGATCCATCATAAATTCCTGCATCCAAAGCGTTGCTCTCTTACCTACTGTAGTAGGCTGTGCAGGCTGGAAATGTGTGAATGCCAGTGTCGGAAGATTCTTGTGTTCATCTGCGAACTTTGCAAGTTCGGCGATCACATTGATCAGTTTCTTTCTGACGATTTCCAGTGCTTCTGACATCAGGATGATATCTGTATTATCACCTACATAGCAGGAAGTTGCTCCAAGATGGATGATTCCTTTTGCCTTCGGACACTGTTTTCCATATGCGTATACATGAGACATTACATCATGGCGGACTACTTTTTCTCTTTCTTTTGCCACATCATAATTGATGTCATCTGCATGTGCTTTTAATTCCTCAATCTGTTCATCTGTAATATCAAGTCCCAGTTCTTTTTCCGTCTCCGCAAGAGCGATCCAGAGTTTTCTCCATGTGCGGAACTTCTTATCCGGCGAAAAAATGTACTGCATCTCTTTACTTGCATATCTTTCTGAAAGTGGACTTGTATATCTGTCGTTACTCATACTCATAATCTCCTTCATCAATTCTTCTACCTGACTATTTTAACCTGTTTTTTATTCAAACGCCAGTGAAATATCTCTTCCCGGTACTTCCATCGGGTAATTTCCCGTGAAGCATGCATCACAGAATGCCAGATCTCCAACCATATCTTTCAGCTTTTCAACTTCCATATATCCAAGCGAATCTGCCCCGATCATCTCACGGATCTGTTCCGTTGTATGAGAATGTGCGATCAACTGTTCATTTGAAGGCACATCTGTTCCGAAATAACATGGATGTAAGAACGGTGGGGAACTGATTCTTACATGCACTTCCTTTGCTCCGGCCTTCTTGAGCATCTTAATGATATTCGCACAGGTTGTTCCACGTACAATAGAATCATCCACCATAACAATACGTTTTCCTTTTACAACCTCTTCAATTACATTCAGCTTAATCTTTACACTGCTTTCTCTCTGGCTTTGTTTTGGCTTAATAAATGTTCTTCCGACGTAACTGTTCTTATGGAATGCCATTCCATACGGGATACCAGACTGTTCCGAATATCCTTTTGCCGCAACCAGTCCGGAATCCGGCACGCCAACAACCAGATCAGCATCTACCGGATACGACTCTGCCAGTGCCTTTCCCGCAACAATTCTTGCATGATAGACATTAACATTATCAATCACACTGTCCATTCTTGCGAAATATATATATTCAAAAATACATCTTGCCTGCTTCTTCGGATCGATCGCCATGGATTTATCCGATTTCATTCCATGTTTTGTGAAGCTTACAATTTCTCCAGGCTCTACATCTCTTACGAATTCTCCGCCAACGGCAGCAATCGCACAGCTTTCGGAAGCAAGGAAATATGTATTATCTCTCTTTCCGATACAGAGCGGTTTCAGTCCGAACGGATCTCTTGCTCCGATCAATTTTCTCGGCGAGGTAACAACCAGCGCATATGCACCTTTGATCTTCTTCATCGCATTTTTCACCGCGTCTTCTGCCTTCTTTACATTCAGACGTTCTCTGGCAATATGATATGCAATCACTTCAGAATCAATCGTTGTCTGGAAAATTGCGCCTGTGTACTCCAGTTCATGGCGAAGCTCGATTGCATTGGTCAGGTTACCATTATGTGCGATCGCAAGAATTCCTTTCACATAATTAATAACCAGCGGCATCGCATTTTCTGCTCTGGAACCGCCCGCCGTCGAATATCTGACATGTCCGACACCAAGATTTCCCTTCAGTTCCTGAAGCGACTCTTCATCGAATACTTCATTTACCAGTCCAAGGCCTTTCTTGGAATGTACTTTTCTCTCTCCATATGTATCCGTCACCGCAATACCACAGCTTTCCTGTCCTCTGTGCTGCAATGCAAAAAGTCCATAATAAACGGATGGTGCAACATCTCCGCCATCCATATCATAGGCTCCAAACACACCGCATTCTTCACCCAGTCCTGTTGTTACTTTTTCAAATTCACTCATAAATGCAGACTCCATTCTTTTCAAATTTTTCATTTGTCAAAACTGTCTTTAAAAAGCATTTTGCTATATTAGTATAATACAAGGCAGAAGGAAAAGCAATATTTCCACCTGCCTTGTACTCGTACCGATACATTATTTATAGCGCGTCTTTTAATAAGTTCTACTTATAATCGTGTTTTATTCATTAGAATTTTAACATACAATCTCTTTTGAACGCATGACGATTAATCATTGAATTTCCCCAGAAATTCTTTCATTCTTTCATTCGATGAATCAAATACTTCCTCCGGAGTTCCTTCCACTGCGATCACTCCCCCGTCCATAAAAATCACATGATCAGATACATTTCTCGCAAAATTCATCTCATGGGTGACAATTACCATCGTCATATGTTCCATTGCAAGTTCACGAATGACCTTCAGAATCTCTGCAGTAAGTTCCGGATCTAATGCCGACGTCGGCTCATCAAAGAACAGAATGTCCGGATTCAGCGCAAGTGCTCTCGCAATCGATACACGCTGCTGTTGTCCGCCCGATAACTGACATGGATATGCATTTTCCTTATCGGAAAGTCCCATCTTCTTTAAAAGCTCTCTTGCTTCTTTATAAACCTCTTCTTTCTTACGCTTCTGCACTTTGATCGGCGCATCTGTAATATTCTTCATCACCGAATAATGCGGGAACAGATTAAAGTTCTGAAATACGAGTCCGAATGTTCCTTCGTAATGAATCTCTCCCGCATCCGCAGTCTCAAGTCCTGTCGCACACCGAAGAAGTGTCGATTTACCGGAACCCGACGGGCCGATAATACCCAGAACTTCTCCCTTTTCTACCTTTAGAGAAATGTCTTTCAGAACTTCTACTCCATTAAAGCTTTTTTTAATATTTTTCATTTCAAGCAGACTCATGGTCTATTCCTCCTAATGGTAATAATTCAATTTTTCTTCAATCTTCTCCATGATCATCGCAACCAGCAGGTTGAACACATAATAGAAGATACCGGCCGCGATATATGGAACCATAGAGGTCTGTGCCGCTGCGATTTGCTTTGCCATAGTAAACATCTCAGTTACCGCCAATACAAATGCAAGTGAAGTATCTTTTACCAATGTAATGATCTCATTCGTCACGGCAGGCAGAATATGTTTACACACCTGTGGAAATACAATACGGAAAAATGTCTGACCTTTCGAATACCCAAGCACCTTTGCCGCTTCATACTGTCCCACCGGAATTGCTTCAATTCCGCCTCTGTAAATTTCTGCAAAATATGCCGCATAATTAATTGCAAAACCAATCAGTACTGCTGTCATACGATATCCTGTGGAAATTCGCATTCCAAACAGATAATAAGGTCCGAAATACACCACCATAAGCTGCAACATCAGCGGTGTTCCTCTCATAATTGATATGTATAATTTTGAAATCCATCTGACCGGTGCGATCTTCGACATTCTGCCAAATGCAACTACTAGTCCAAGAGGCAGAGAAAAGAGTAATGTCAGGATAAATATCTCTGCCGAGATCCACATTCCTCCACCAAGCTCTCTTATCAGTGTTCCTATCTCCATCTGTTACATCCTCCAGTTCTTTCAAGCGAGTAAAAAAGAGCCAATCCCCTCCGGGGTTGGCCCCTTCATTTTACTTACCGTTCTTTCCTATACAAAGAGCTCCCGGAACTCCGTAATCTGCATATTTTTCTGCAATCTTATCCACTGTTCCGTCTTCTGCCATTTCATCCAGTGTCTTCTGGACTTTATCTTTCAGCTCTGTATTTCCTTTTTTGAATCCAACCGCATACTGTTCAGATGAAATTTCTTTATCCAGGATCTTATAATCATCCGGATTTTTTCTTGAATTCACCTGATAGTTCGCAACTCCGATATCCATTGCAATTGCATCGCATGCACCAGATTCCAGATCCATGAATGCTGTATTATATTCAGCAACCTGATTCAGATCTGCAAATGTTGCCGCCAGATCTTTCTGATCCCCTTCCAGTGCCGCAAGTGCGGAAGAATCCGTCTGTACTTCCACATGCTTTCCCTTCAGCCCGGCAAAATCATCAATACCGGAATCACTTCTGACTACTACAACCTGCTTGTTATCAATATATGGATCTGACCACGTGTAATCATCTTCACGACCGTTCATAGTAAATCCATTCCAGATACAGTCTATCGTCCCAGAATTCAGTTCCGCGTCCTTGGAATCCCAGTCAATTGGCTGTTTTACCAGTTTCCAGTTGTTTCTGTCACATACCTCCTGTGCAAGATCGAGGTCGAATCCAACATATTCTCCGCTGTCGTCTTTATATCCATATGGCGGGAAAGAAGCATCAAATCCAACGATCAATGTATCATCATCATTCTCTATCTTTGCTTCTTTTGACGATTTCTTCCCATTATCAGATGAACCGGAATCTTTACTTCCACATCCTGCCAATACCGTTGTAGCTGCCATTGCCGTAACAAGGAGCAGTACTAATCTCTTTTTCATTACATATATCCTCCTGTATTCCTTTTACGTGTGCCAAACAGCCACTACACTCTTTTACTAGTTTAGCAGTTGATTACTTTATCACACTAAAATCTTTGGATATATTATCATATTCTGCGGTGTTTGTCAATCCTGCGGTATTCCTTTTTCCATTCTTCCAGCTTTTCTTCCGGAATATCCAGACCAATTTCTTTTTTAGTCTGGTCTATTTCATTCTGTATCACAGTATCGAGACTTAGAAGCACCGGATTTCCCGACAACAACTTAATATATTCTTCATGAGGAAGCGCTCTGTAGCAGCTATAGAGATATGTTTTTAACATATCCGGCTGTTCACATATCTTATACGCTTCCTGATAAGCTTTTGCAGCCTCTTTATACAAAAACTGATGCCCGTATGCTGCCCCCATACTCGCATATACACGCCCATAAAACTTCTTATCTACCGATTCATCCCAATCTCTGTTAATAATAGACTGATATACAAGAATCGCCGATTCATATTCTTTACTGTTCTGTAAGCTGTCCGCCTTATATTTTTCTTTTTCTACATCTCTCTGTGACTGCAGCTGCTCCAGAACACTTTGCATTTTGTGGATCTCAGCTGTCGCATATATATTAGATTCTTTCAGAATCGTAAGTACAAATTCTTCCATGGAACCATTTTCCCGGAGAAGTCTTCGAAGTTCGGATGACAATTCCGGAAGTTCCAGTTCATCACCGATCCATCTGCATAATCGTTCGTTCACAATTGTATAATCAATCAGATACAGATTATTGCAGATGTAATAGCACAATTCTTCGATTGTATAAATCCGCATGTGCACCCTGGATATTTCGAAAGGTCTTTTGGCCCGTTTTTTATGACAAAGAATTAAACTGCCCATTGATACCTCCTAAATGTAATTCCTTTTCTACAAAGAAGTCTGATGCCGGATAGAACTCGCCAAATCCCACATCTTTGAAACGAAGTCTGCACGTACGCTCATCCAGAAACATCACTTCTATCTGAAGCCTCAACGAATAATCCGTACGTTCCGGAAGTCCTTCCAAAGAAACAGTTTCCACTTTAAGATCTTCTCCATCCAGTGACTCTATATGAATCTCAATATCAGATGTATCTTCCAGTATTACTTCCCACTGTCCATCAGCTTCATACCAATGTGTTCCCCATGCAACGATCGGATACCAGCCTTCCTGCCCCGCAATACGCATGCGCAGACAAATCTGTTCTGTCATCTTCGTCCCATCAAGATAAATCGGTCCATCGTCATAAGGGTCTGCATAACGCATGGACGAATAGCAGGCACCTTTACTGTAAAGATTATTTCCGAGAAAGGCCCTTCTTCCGTTACATAACACCTTCAGAGAATTCGGATACCAGTTATTTTCAAACCCCTCCCCTGTCAGATAAACCGACGATACTACTTTTTTATCAAACACATTCTGAATAAATGATTTAAAGCTTTCATCGGCATCCTTCGCCTTGTCCACATTCAGCACAGGATAAATAGCCTCAAGTTCCCTCATATGTGCATTGGCAACTTCTTCTACTGTTACGAACATGTCTCTGCTTTTTGTGCTCACTGTATTCAGACGTCTGAGCATATATGCACGTATCTCCTGTGCATCGCAGTAGAATAACGCCGATTCATACTGCCACAGTTCTTTTGGCTGATAGAACATATACTGGCAAAAGCTTTCCTTATAATCCTGTACAAACACACACTCTCCGGGCACACCTATATGTTTACCGATCCCCTTTAACATCTTTGACATATCCACATTCGTATATGGAACAGAAAATGTAATATAATCAATCTTTTCAAACTTTTTCAGCATCAGACTGACAAATTTGGCAAGGAGCCATACTCCGTCATGTATCTTTTCTCCTACACGTACTTTTTTTCTTTTCACGGCCTTCCGGAACAGATGTGTGACAATGTCTCCTTCTCCTGCTTCTTTTAACCGTTTTGCTTCCTGTCCGTAAACCCATCGGTCTTTATAATATCCCAGTATCAGAGGAATCTGATAATTGTCTACTGCTGCCTCCATCGTTTCCGGCTCTTCTTTATTCTCATCATAGTAGCTGATCTGACAGCTTTTTTCATTCAGATCAACTCCCAGAATACTTCCTTTTTTCATTATCATCTCCTCCTTTCTTCATTAATATATCTTAAATATCTGATTCGCCATCTGTTCTTCTTCCTCGAATTCCAGCATAGCTTTTTTGCGTTCTGCCTCAGAGTCCATACCTGTCATTTCATTCAACTGCTGATATTTTCCCGCGTAAATGCGTTCTTTATCAGTTTCCAGTGTCTTCTTATCTGTAGTGATCATTTCTCCATTTCCGGACTCCTGGAAATAATAGCTTACAGACTCATCATCATAAAGCACAAACTGCTTTACATAAAGATTCTCATATACAGGCATCATGGCTTCTGCTCTGTATCCAAGTTCTTCTCTTTCTTTTTGCTTCATCTTATAGTACAGCCTTACCTTTCCTCCCGGCTTACAACGATATGCTGCCATAACCTTATTATAAAGCTGTACTTCTCTTAACCATTCTTCCGGATATTTCAGGTAATATGGGAATACCAGCTGTTTTTCACACATTTCTCTTATTACCTGATGAAGGACCGCCGCCATTTCCTCAGAATATTCTTTATCTGAATAATACTTCAAGAGTGCAATCTTACATACATCCGGCAGATCTTCTTTCTCTTCACATTCGTTTGCAATTATTTCAAATACACATTTTTCCAGATTACGTCCGTATACGATATATTCTCTGGATACATATGCAAGATATGCCTGCTTCAGACGGAAATATACATTATCCGACAGATAATAATCTTCAAATATATGCTCTTCTTTATATAACGTCTCTGCAAATACCATCTGAGTGATAATTCTTTCGCTGACCTTATATGATGGCACACCATACTGCTTCAGCACTTTCCACAGCCGTTTCATATCACCGATTGCACCGCAATAATACTCCGCCAGATATGTCAGTGTCACTTTATCATACTGGCCGCGTCTGAACATCTCAAACGCAAGATAACTTAGAAAATCATCTTCTGTATAATTTTCTTCTCTGATCCTCCGGCTGCATACCAGAAATACATCTTTATCATCAAATGCATCGATTCCTTTTGCCAGGATCTTATCATAATCTGGTTTTTCTTTTTCCGGCTCCTGATTCCAGAATCCCGTAGATGCCGCATACTTTCGGCACATATCTACAAAACGTGGTTCATAGAACAGACGCTTGGTCTCATACGGAATCGAATCCGTATAGTGTCTTCCCTCCACAGACTCCCAGACAATTCTTGATTCCTTGTCATACAGATATATAATTGCCCCATTCTTCTCGTCATAAGGAATACGCTGACGGACAGAGCCGTCCTTTTCAATAACCAGAACGCACTTCATACCACGTACTTTTGTTCTTACTTCATAGGAATAACAAATGTCACGCATCGCCTCCATACGCTCCGCAGACATCTCATCTTCTTTGCAGAAGCGTTTATATAAAGTGCGCAGTGATTCTGTAATATGGCGCTTCATCAATTGTTCCCATGTAAATGCTACCATCTGTTCCCGGTAATTCAGATACAGATCTCCAGCCTGTTCCTCATGAATCACAAGACTTGCATAGAGATATGCCGCTTTTTTATAATCCAGTGCATTTCCATGCATAAAATACAATACCAGTGATTTTGGAAGCGGTCCGTGTGCACTGTCCTCATCAATTGTCATCATATAGTATTCATAAAGCTGTGCGATCTTAAGATCCGAATCTACTGCCTTCTGATACCAGAAGAAATACTTTTTCTCTGTTTTATTTCCTTTGATCAGAAGTGTACAGATTGTATTAAGGATCATCGGTTCATCGTACATCTTATAGATTCTTTCCAGGATTCTGAAAAGATTATCACTGTATTTCTTCTGCTGGCTGGCAAAATTTGAAATATAAAGGGCCAGTTCTTTTGTCATCATCCGGTATTTTGTAGCAAAATTCAACACCTGTATCTCGAATGTTCCGAGCTTTTTAAGAAGCGTTGGCTTTTCCTGATAACACAGATATGCTTCCAGATAGAACATAACCGAATGAATTCCATATTCAAACTGTTGTTCCAGAACTTCCAGACGTTTGTACGGATTTTTATAGCGTGTATCCAGATTCAGGATCATATAAAGCAGCCACCAGGAATCCTGATGACGCATATATGTCTTTCCAACCTCATCCAGTACCCGTTCTTCATAATTCACGTCTCCACGGATTTTTGCAGTCAGGTAAAGATAATAACAGTTTGTCAGTGGATCTTTCCCGATTGCAAACCGGTTATAATTATAATTCTCCAGAATCCATTTGGCTTCTTCTATCTTCTCTCCAAGCAGATAAATATTAGCCAGCATGAGCTGGTATACCTCATTGAGTGGTTCTAATTTGCGAAGTGTAACCATCTTCTCGATCGCACTGTCCACCCAATGATCTCTGCTTACTCTTCCTGCCATATAGCCTACATATTCTTTTACGATCTGTGCCATCAGAAGTTCCGGCATCCTGTGATCTTCGTCATATTCCTGATTCTGCAGTACTTCCACTTCATATGTCAGTGTCTCATACGGTGTCACAAATTTCAGTGCTCCGTAATTACGTCCTCCATGAAGCTTCTCTGCTCTTACCACATATTCTATCTCATGTGCATTTCCCACAAAATCTTCTGTACTGATTTCCGGTCTTGATACCCGGATAAAATCTCCTACTGTCTCAATCTTGATCGGCATATATCCCCAGGTATTCTTCATCAGAGTCAAAGTTCCTTTCGTTGACTCAGTCAGATCTTCAAACAGCATTCCTTCTCCCTGCAATGTCAGGAAAATGCATTCTTTCTGCTTGATTCCCACCATGAATTCTTCCATCGCCTGCTCACTGAGAGACCATTTACGCATATTGTCATAAAGATAGAAAGTACGTTCATTTTCATATTTTAAAATCTCATAGAATTCTTTAGACCGGAATAATCTTCCTGCTTCCGAAAAATCTTTGATCGCAAGTTTTCGGAAATCATCTGTGCTTTGTACTTTTCCATACGTTGTCATCACATATGGTTTTTCTATAATAGCTGTAAACGACAGTTCATATTCACCACCGCTGCATACGATCGTAAATTTACCTTCTTCTACATGTCCCGGACGAAGCCCACGTCCGTCATATGTAAACTCAACCCTCGACGGATTTCCCTCGAATCCCTGGTCCTTAAAATGAACACGAAAAGAAGACGAGTAAACGAGTCCTCGTATTCTGCCTTCATTATTCGCCCTCATTGTAAAACTTCCCCTGTATACTTCCCCTTCACCTATAATGAGCACCAGATTCGTCTCATCGAATATAACATCAGGTCGTATCAACTGAAAGTCGCCTTTTGAAAATTTTTGGATTTTATTTTTCAAGTCCTACACCTGCTTCTTTCGTTGCTTTTTTCTTAAAACATACTATAATAAATTATAGCATTGTTTGTCAACGAATGGCAATGCCGGAAAGAGAAAATATCAAAATTGTGTCGATAGGATGGAAAATTATGAAAAAAAAACCAGAATTTCACGGAAGCGATCTGGAAAAGATCGCAGATTATTATCACCTTGATAAGGAAAAGATTGTTTTGTTCGGCGCCAATGTAAACCCGCTCGGATTATCCGGACAGGTAAAAAAAGATCTCGCAGAACATCTGGATATCATCAGCAGTTATCCAGACAGAGATTATACAGATCTGAAAAAAGCAATTGCTGCATATACCAATACCTCGCCGGAACATATTGTTGTCGGAAATGGTTCTACGGAGCTTATCTCACTCCTGATCAGCCAGCGCGCACCAAAAAGGGCGCTGCTTCTGGGACCGACCTATTCCGAATATGCAAGAGAGCTGAATCTGGTCGGCGGCACACTGGAATATTATAATCTGAAAGAAGAACAGGATTTCAGACTGGATATTTCCGATCTGACCGATACACTGAAAAGTGATATTGATCTTCTGATCATCTGTAATCCGAACAACCCGACCTCTTCAGCCATCAGTACCGCTGATATGAAAAAGCTGTTAACCGTATGCCGGTCACTTGGTATCTTCGTTATGATCGATGAGACTTATATCGAATTCGCACCGGAAGGCACTTCCCTCTCTGCAGTTTCTCTTGTACCGGAATTCGACAACTTCATGGTCATCCGCGGTGTATCCAAGTTCTTCGCCGCACCTGGACTTCGCTTTGGTTATGGTCTCACCAGTAATCAGGCATTTCTTCAGACACTTCTTACCCACCAGAATCCGTGGAGCCTGAACAGTATCGGGGCTTACGCCGGTGAACGGATGTTGAAAGATACCGATTATATTCAGAAAACCTGGTCTCTCATTGATTCTGAGCGCACCAGAATGTGCACAGAGCTTTCCGGACTGGATACCGTAAAGATTTACCCGGCTTATGCCAACTTTGTTCTTGTAAAGATCTTAAAAGAAGGACTCACTTCTTTCGATGTCTTTGAAAAAGCGATTCACCAGAATCTCATGATCCGGGACTGTTCTTCTTTCGAAAGCCTGAACGGAGAATATGTACGGTTCTGCATTATGAATCCAGAGGATAATGACCGGCTGCTGGATGTATTCCGTTCATTATAATCAATACAGAGAACCTGCCCCCGGCAGCTTCTTCCGAATGCATGGCAATACAAACACCTGTCTGCGGCCCGGTATCATTCCTGAAATAATCCAAGTTACAGACAGGTGTTTTTCATATTTTCCAATATTATTTTTTTAAGATCAATGCCATAAAGGTAAGTTCTTCATCACCGGTGTTCTTAATTCCATGTGCATCTCCGTCTTTACACAGGAACAGATCGCCAGGATTTGCCGGCTGTTTTTCGCCGTTATCGTCATAAGTTCCGTGTCCGGTCAGAATGAAGTAAGACTCCGTCTCACCATGATGATAATGGTATCCTACTTCACATCCCGGATCCAGATGAATCTTGGCATACATCTTACAGGCTTCTCCAACTTCTTCCGAAGTAACCATTGCTTCTCTTACAATATAACCGTCTCCGCCATTTACATGTTCCACTTTTACCAGTTCTCTTTCGCCTTCTCTTGTCATTTTTAAGTTCCTCCTTGATTCGTAAAACATTCTAAAACAACAATACAACCTGAAAGATACAAAGTCAATGGTAAACCCTTAATCTTAATTCACGATCCGGTAATATTCTTTCGCGGTTATACTGTAAACGATGATATAGAATACCGCAAACACCGCTATCGTAATGATTGTGCATACCGCAAACAACGATACATTCGTAAGATTTAATACTCCCAGAATTTTTGTCATTACTTTAAAGGCTACTGCAACATGGATCACTGCTACAACCAACGGCAGGAAGAATACGCTTAAGACCTGGCTTCTTATGGAACGCTTCACTTCTTTTTTACTCATGCCAACCTTCTGCATGATCTGGTAACGCTCCCTGTCATCATAGCCTTCCGATATCTGCTTATAATAAATGATCAGTACCGTTGCCATAATAAACATACTTCCCAGATAGATTCCAATAAAGAACAGTCCGCCGTACAATTCATAAAAAGAAGAACGGCTTAACATACGGCTTTCCATCGTTCCATCCGGAAACTTTTCATAAAATTCGTTCTGTATCTGTTCCAGTGTCTCTTTTTGTTTTCCGTCATCTCCCTTCAGGTTGAATTTATCTGCATAAGAAAATGACTCGATACGTTCAATCTGCTCTGCATTTGCAAATACAATGTATAATGTCTTATACATTTCTGCCGTGCTCTTCGGCTGGCTCGTCATCTCGGACAGTTCTTTTTTCACCTGATAGTTCTGTCCTGCAATGTTTATCTGTTTTTTTCCACATTTGCCGTTCGTGGTATAGGTCAGTATCTCCTGTTCCTTTAACGAAACATTCTGTTTTTCTATCCGGTTATACTCTTCCTGTGTGATCATCTCTACATAGTAAAAATGATTGTCCGGATAGTACTGCTCTACCTTTTCCAGATTATTTCCTTTCAAAACCGCATTCATACTGCCATATCTGTACCGGACTCTGTCTGTTATTTTTACCCCTGCTTTCTCACATTGTTCTTTTATCAGTCTCTGAAGAGTCTCTTCATTATTTGTATCGGCTTCATTGCAGACAATTGAAACATCTCTCGGAAAACGTGAGTCCAGAATATCTTCCATTCCCGCATACAAAGATACCGTTGTGGATACCATAACCAGCACCATCGTACTTAACACACAGATGTTCGCAAGTCCCGCTCCGTTTTGTTTCATACGATAGATCATGCCTGATACACTGGTAAAATGCTTTGGATTATAATAATAAGCTTTATTTTTCCGGAGTATTTTCAATACCACAATGCTTCCGGCAATAAAAAGTGCATAAGTTCCAATAATCACACAGACCACTGCAACAAAGAATTTCAAAAGTGCTTCTAACGGTGCCTCTGTTGTAAGTGCAATCCAGTAACCATTGCCAAGTGCCGCCACACCGACGATCACAAGCAGCCATCTGCTCTTCGGCTCTTTCTCCCCCTGATTGCCTCCGTGCAGAAGTTCCACCGGATTCACCAGCTGTATCTGTAAAATGTTATATAAATACGTCAGAAGAAAAATTCCTGCAAATAATATGACAGTCTGTACAATTGCAGTCCCATTAACCGAAAACTGCATATCTACGCTATTGTGCAGAATCTTAAGGAGCAGCAGATACATCAGTTTCCCAAATATTATTCCAAACACCAGACCGCCAAGAATACTGATTCCCGCCGTCAGGATCGTCTCAACTGCCATCATTCGTGCAATATGCCGCTTTCCCATTCCAAGAATATTGTATACTCCGATCTCTTTCTTTCGTCGTTTGATCAGGAAACTATTCGTATAGAACAGAAAAATCACTGCAAATACAATGATCACACCCGTTGCATACTGAAGACATATCTTCAATGTATTCTGGGTAATACCTTCCCCCTTGCTCAGTGCGTCAATGATATAGAACATCATGACGGTCAGAACACCTGTAAAGATATAGGGTACATAGGTCTTACGGTTATTCTTAAGATTGGTCACAGCAAGTTTTTCATAGATGAAATTATTCATCCTCCTCACCTCCTGTGGTAAGAATCTTCAGCGTATCTGAAATTCTTTCATACATTTCTTCGTTCGTAAGATTCCCCCTGTAAAGCTGATGGAATACTTTTCCGTCCTTGATAAAAAGCACCCTTTTCGCACTACTCGCCGCTTTCACACTATGTGTCACCATAACAATCGTCTGACCTTCCTGGTTAATCGTTGTAAAAAGATTCATCAGACTGTCTGCCGCTTTCGAATCCAGTGCTCCCGAAGGTTCATCGGCAAGAATCAGCTGTGGTTTCGTGATCAGCGCTCTTGCAATTGCAGCTCTTTGTTTCTGCCCACCGGACACCTCATATGGATATTTCTCCAGTAGTTTTTCAATTCCAAGTTTTTCTGCAATCGGTTTTAATCTCTTTTCCATCTCCGGATATTTCTTTCCGGATAATACCAGTGGCAGGAATATATTATCCTTTAATGAAAATGTATCTAACAGGTTAAAATCCTGAAATACAAAGCCGAGATTCTGACGTCTGAACGTTGCGATCTCTTTTTCTTTTAATTTTCCCAGATCCCTGTCTTTTAAATAAACCTTTCCTTCTGTCGGTTTATCAAGTGCCGCCAGAATATTCAGCAAAGTCGTCTTTCCCGATCCAGACTCTCCCATGATTGCAACATATTCCCCGCGTTCTACCGTAAAATTCACATCTCTTAAAGCCTCTACCTGATTGCTCCCAAAACGAGTCGTATATATCTTCTTCACATTTTTTACTTCCAGTAATGACATAAGTTTTTCTTCCTTTCTTTTTAAGATTTCTTCTTTACGGTATCTATTATAAAAAAAGAGGAAATATCCTGCCATCGAAGCATGTGACATTTCCCCTGTTTAATCTTACATTCCTGTAAGGTTTTCTCTTTTTATCTGATCGTTATTCCGGATTCCATTCTTTCCTTGTCAATTCCAGATATACACGGGTTCCTTTTCCCACCTCTGAATCAATCCATATCTTATGTCCCATCTTATCCATGATCTTTTTGCAAAGATACAGTCCAATCCCGGTAGACTTCTTATCTGCTCTTCCATTATATCCGGTAAACCCTTTTTCAAATACTCTAGGAAGATCTTCTGCCTGAATACCGATTCCATTATCCTCGATCACCAGACACTCCCGTCCTCTTTTTTCTTCCAGACAGATTCTAATCTCGCCGCCATTCTTTGTGTATTTCAAAGCATTAGACAGAATCTGTTCTGTCACAAACTCCAGCCATTTTTCATCTGTAAGAACTATTCGTTCCACCGGCCGGTAATCCAGACGGATCTTCTGAAGAATAAACATCTGAGAATATTTCCGGACAGATTGTTTCAGAATCTTATCTAAAGACACCTTCTCAAACTGCAGATCCCCAGACATATCTTCCATGCGGAGATACGTCAGCACCATCTCCACATACTGTTCCATTTTAAAAAGTTCCATCTTCATCTCTTTTAATTCCGGCAGTGCCGGGTTTTCATCTTCCACCGATTGCAGCAATATGTGCATCGCAGCGATAGGTGTCTTGATCTGATGCACCCACATACCATAATAATCACTTAAGTCCTGGCCTTTGATTCTTGCCTCTGATTTCAACTCCAGAATCTTTTCGTCAAAGATCCCCAGTAATTCCTGATAATCCAGTTCCAGAAGATTCCTGCACTCTGGAAGTTCTTTTGTGCACTCCTGCGTGCTCTTCTTAAACCGTTCCAGCAGAAGATGCTTCTTCCGGAAGCGATGATATTCCGTTATTACATAAAGGAGCAGCCACAATATCACCAGCAGCAGTGCATATTTCAACGCATCCATCCTGATATTATAAAGAAATGCTACAACAATAAATATTCCGACCGTTCCGGCATAAAGGCTGATCTCTCTTGTTTTATCTTTAAAAAATGCTATTAACAGTTTCATGCCTCCACCATATATCCTATTCCTTTTTTTGTGATGATCTTTCCGCCAAGGCCAATCTGTTCCATTTTTTTACGAAGTCTTGCCACATTGACCGTCAGTGTATTGTCATCAATAAATTCATTGCTGTCCCAGAGTCTCGTCATAATACTTTCACGGCTTACGATCTTCCCTGTATTTTCCAGAAGTATCTGCAGAATCTTGAATTCGTTCTTGCTCAGTTCCAGTTTCTGGTCCTGATACAGAACTGTCGCATCTGCCAGATTCAGGATCGCACCGTTCCACTCCATGACATCTGCCGTTCCACGAAATTCATAGGTTCTTCTTAACACGGCCTGCACCTTTGCCGTCACCACATTCAGGTCAAACGGTTTCTCGATGAATTCATCGCCGCCCATATTCATTGCCATCACAATATTCATATTATCATTCGCCGATGACAGGAAAATGATCGGCACCTTCGAGATCTTCCGGATCTCCTGACACCAGTGAAATCCATTAAAAAATGGAAGCACAATGTCCAATAACACAAGCTGCGGCTCAAATTCCACGAATTTTCCCATTACGTCTTTAAAATCCGTCATACATTCTGCCTGATAATTCCATTTTTCCAAATGGTTTTTCAGTCCGCCTGCTATTGTTTCATCATCTTCCACGATTAAAATCTTATACAATCTTTCTTCTCCCCATACTTCAAACTCTGTCCTTATCTGCGTAAGTTACCATCGTCATCTTTTCTAATGCGCGGTGACAAAAAGGACAAAAGTTTAACACTTTTGCCCTCTTATCGTAATACATTTGTCATGCAATTGTCAATTCCGGCTTTCTTAAGATTTCTTTCGAATTTCTGAAGAACTCCGGCTCCATTCCTTATGCATTTCTTTCTATATTATTTCTACAAATGTTAGTGGAAATAATGTGCCCCGATCTTCATTCCGGCACCGCCTTGATCAAAATACAGACAGTTTCCAATCGGATTCGAGCCATTCAACGCATCTACAGCAGCCTGCAGAGCTGTCTGTGAATATCCCTTTGAACTTCTCACTCTGTTCAGCCATCCGGTCGCTGCCGGTCCGAACTGCCCGGACTGATAGATGACTTCTTCGATGGAATTCGGATAACTTCCACTCTTTACACGGTTCATGATCACCGCACCGACGGCAACCTGTCCTTCATACGGCTGGTTTCCTGCTTCGCAGTAGATGATGGATGCAAGCAGTTCCTGATTGGCTCTTACGTATGCTTCTCTTGCTTCGCGTTCTGCTTTTTCTTTTGCTTCCTGCTCTGCCTTTTCTCTTGCGAGGCGTTCTTCCTCTTCTTTTTTCGCTATATTGTCTGCAATTACCTGCTGGCTTGCATCCGTCATTTCCTGTGCAGATGCCACGATATTCTGTGATATCGCCTGTACAGCAGTGTGTGTATTCGTATTTTCCCCTTTTGTTTCTGTGATTGTTGTTACTTCCGGCTGTTCAGAGGCTGCCTGACTGGTAAAACCAGTTGCCATTACTGCGCATGCTGAATACAGCACGAACATCGATTTCAGTCTCTTCGCTTTTAACATAATATAAATACCCTCCTGATTTTGTTGCAATGATTTACATTTCTTTTAATAAAGTATATTCATTTTTTGCAACTTTATTACAAATATTACAAATTTGTTACAAGCAACGATTGGTATCATATCATGTATGTCTCGTTTTGTCAACTTTTTTATTTACTTTTTTAAAGTCCGCAGATTATGCTACTCTTTTTTCTTATTTTTAGCGTTCATTTTTCTCCGTTATTTCTCTGCTCCTTAAGCTTCTCTTTTACAATAGCTTACTACTGTTACAATTAAAAATACCGGGATACAAATTACTGCCGCAATCATGATAATATACGGTGTCCAGTAATATCCACTGCCGATTTTCACAAAATTTCTTGCAAGTACTTCTTGCTCCAGACTGTTCATGAATGCCAGTCCACTGGTCTTTACAGGTAGGCAACAAAAAAGCAGCATACTGCAAAATAATCATGCTGTATGCCACTTTTTATTTATGTTTTTACAAACATTACAAATATTAATTATTCAAATTCTGTTACATAAAATTCATTTACGCAAAATCCGATTGTCCAAACTCTATTTGATCTTAGCAATGTCGATCAGTGTCAGTTTCTGGATATCTGTATTCTCAAGACTGGTGATCAGAGCTTTTGCTGTATCGATCGCTGTCAGTACATTGACACCTGTCTCGATCGCATTTCTACGGATCACGAATCCGTCTCTTGAGTGATCAGCTCCCTGCGGAGGTGTGTCGATAACCAGGTCGATCTTATGTCCGAGGATCAGATCCATAAGGTTCGGAGATTCCTGCTCAATCTTATTGACTGTCATCGCTTTCACGCCTGCATCTGTCAGGACCTTGGCAGTTCCTTCTGTAGCAAAGATCTTGTAACCGATCTTCTCGAATCTGCGTCCGATCTCTACTGCTTCTTCCTTATCTTCATCACGAACTGTCATAATCATGTTCTTGTGTTTTGGAAGTTTGACTCCGGCACCGATGAATGCTTTATAAAGAGCCTCATCAAATGTCTTGGCAATTCCCAGACACTCTCCGGTAGACTTCATCTCAGGTCCAAGGCTGATATCAGCACCGCGGATCTTCTCAAATGAGAATACCGGCATCTTGATTGCAAAATAATCTGCTTCCGGCTGTAATCCAGGTGTATAACCAAGTTCTTTGATCTTGTGTCCGATGATCACTTTTGTTGCAAGTGGTACGATTGGAATACCTGTTACCTTACTGATGTATGGAACAGTACGGCTGGAACGAGGGTTAACTTCGATTACATATACATCTTCTCCACATACGATGAACTGGATGTTAATCAGTCCGATTACATGTAAGGATTTTGCAAGTCTTCTTGTATATTCGGCAATCGTCTCTTTTGTCTTCTGAGAGATGCTCTGTGCAGGATATACAGAGATACTGTCTCCGGAATGGATTCCGGCACGCTCGATATGCTCCATGATACCTGGAATCAGGATATCTTCACCGTCGCATACGGCATCTACCTCAATCTCTTTACCCTGTAAATATTTATCAACCAGGATTGGATGATCCTGTGCGATACGGTTGATGATTCCGATGAACTCATCAATATCGTGATCATTGATCGCAATCTGCATTCCCTGTCCGCCAAGTACGTAAGAAGGTCTTACCAGTACCGGATAACCCAGTCTGTTTGCAACTTTCTTCGCTTCTTCTGCTGTAAATACAGTTCCACCTGTCGGTCTTGGGATCTCGCACTGCTCAAGAATCTCATCAAACAGCTCACGGTCTTCGGCTGCATCTACATTTTCAGCAGATGTTCCAAGGATCGGAACGCCCATCTTCATAAGAGATTCTGTCAGCTTGATCGCTGTCTGTCCACCGAACTGTACAACTGCTCCGTCCGGTTTTTCCAGATCTACGATACTTTCTACATCTTCCGGTGTCAGAGGCTCGAAATACAGCTTGTCAGCGATATCGAAGTCTGTACTTACTGTCTCAGGGTTGTTATTTACAATAATCGTCTCGTATCCTTCTTTGGCAAACGCCCATGTACAATGTACAGAACAGAAGTCGAACTCGATACCCTGTCCGATACGGATCGGTCCGGAACCAAGTACCAGTACTTTCTTCTTGCCGGAAGTTTCAACTACTTCATTCTCACTTCCGAATACAGAGTAGTAATATGGTGTCTCTGCTGCGAACTCAGCCGCACAGGTATCAACCATCTTATAAGAAGCTGTGATGCCATTATCATGACGAAGGTCATGGATCTCACGCTCTGTCTTTCCTGTCAGTTCTGCGATCACATTATCCGGGAACTCTAAGCGTTTTGCTTCTTTTAATGTCTCTGCTGTTAATTCTTCTGTCTTTAATTTCTGTTCCATCTCTACGAGAATTGCGATCTTGTCAATGAACCAGTTGTCAATCTTTGTAATTCTGTGAATGTCTTCGTAGCTGATGCCCTGACGAATTGCTTCTGCGATCTTCCAGATACGACGGTCATCTACAACTTTCAGTTCTTCTAACAGTTCTTCTCCTTTTAAATAAGAGAAGTCATAAGACATAAGGCTGTCTACATGCTGTTCCAGAGAACGGATGGCTTTCATAAGTGCTCCCTCGAAGTTATCACAGATACTCATAACTTCTCCGGTCGCTTTCATCTGTGTTGTCAGTGTACGTTTTGCGCTGATGAACTTATCAAATGGAAGTCTCGGGATCTTTACAACACAGTAGTCAAGCATAGGCTCGAAACTTGCGTATGTCTTCTTTGTTACTGCGTTCTTGATCTCGTCCAGTGTATATCCAAGAGCGATCTTTGCTGCAACCTTGGCAATCGGATATCCTGTTGCCTTAGATGCAAGTGCAGAAGAACGGCTTACACGAGGGTTAACCTCGATTACACAGTACTCAAATGAATCTGGATTCAGCGCATACTGTACGTTACATCCACCAGTGATATTTAACTCACTGATAATATTAAGAGCAGATGTACGGAGCATCTGGTACTCTTTATCGCTCAGTGTCTGAGAAGGTGCTACTACGATACTGTCTCCGGTATGTACACCTACAGGGTCCAGGTTTTCCATATTACATACGGTAATGCAGTTACCATTGCTGTCACGCATTACTTCGTACTCGATCTCTTTCCATCCTGCGATGCAACGTTCTACCAGAACTTCCCCAACACGTGAAAGACGAAGTCCGTTTTCCAGGATCTCTACGAGTTCTGTTCTGTTATCCGCGATTCCGCCGCCGCTTCCACCAAGTGTGTAAGCCGGACGAAGTACAACCGGATATCCGATACTTTCAGCAAATTCGATACCAGCCTGTACATCCTTTACGACTTTAGAAGCTGCACAAGGTTCGCCGATTTTTTCCATTGTCATCTTGAATTCCAGACGGTCTTCGGCCTTTTTGATCGTCTCAGAAGTAGTACCGATCAGACGTACGTTGTTTCTTTCAAGGAATCCATTCTCATCCAGCTCCATAGCCAGATTCAGTGCTGCCTGTCCACCCAGTGTAGGAAGGACACTGTCTGGTTTTTCCTTTAAGATCAGCTGTTCTACCACCTCAACTGTCAGAGGCTCGATGTATACGCGGTCTGCGATATCTTTATCTGTCATGATCGTAGCCGGGTTAGAGTTCAAAAGGACTACTTCCAGACCTTCTTCTTTTAATGAACGGCAGGCCTGTGTACCTGCATAGTCAAACTCCGCTGCCTGTCCAATGATAATAGGGCCAGAGCCAATTACTAATACTTTCTTAATATCTTTAATTCTAGGCATTATTTTGCTCCTTTCATCATATCCATAAATCTATCAAACAGGTATCCGGAATCCTGTGGTCCAGGACAAGCCTCCGGGTGGAACTGAACTGTGAAAATATTCTTTCCTTCGTATGCAAGTCCTTCGTTGGTTCCGTCATTTACATTGATAAATGCTTCTTTTGCGATAGCCGGATCAATGGTTGTACCATCAACTGCATAACCATGGTTCTGTGAAGAAATGTATACTCTGTTATTTGTCAGATCCTTCACCGGATGATTACCGCCGCGGTGTCCATATTTCAACTTATAAGTCTTTGCACCATTTGCAAGTGCCATAAGCTGATGTCCGAGACAAATTGCAAAAATAGGAATATCAGTATTGTATAACTTCTTGATCTCTTCGATAATAGATACGCATGTTTCCGGATCTCCAGGCCCGTTAGACAACATAATGCCGTCCGGATTAGCAGCAATGATTTCTTCTGCTTTTGTTCCTGCCGGATAAACTGTAACTTCACAGCCGCGTTCATTTAAAGACTTGGCAATGTTCTTCTTTGCACCGAAGTCCATAAGAGCAACCTTCGGTCCATTGCCTTCTAAGACATATTTTTCATCACATGTTACTTTTGATACCACATCACCAACTGTATATGCCTTCAGTTTTGGGAGAATCTCATCTAAGTTGTAATTCTCGTTCGTGGTGATCATTCCGTTCATGGTTCCCTTTTCACGAAGAATCTTCGTAAGGGCACGTGTATCAATTCCTGCAATTCCTGGAATATCCTGTTCTTTCAGGAAATCCTGAAGTGTTCCTTCACAACGGAAGTTGCTTGGCATTCTGGAAAGTTCTCTTACGATATATCCATCCGGCCATGCCTTCCTTGACTCCATATCCGGTGTGATGCCATAATTTCCAATCAATGGATAGGTCATTACTACGGCCTGTCCCGCATAAGAAGGGTCGGTTAATACCTCCAGATAACCTGTCATTGAAGTATTAAACACTATCTCGCTAATCATGTCTTTTGTCGAACCGATACTGGTTCCGGTAAAGACAGTCCCGTCTTCTAATATAAGAAATGCTTTCATATATTCACCTTTTCCCTTCTGTGTTTCTTTTTCTTTTTTCATGAATCCATACTGCTGTACTTCAGGTACATTTTCTATATTTGGGCAAAAAAAATTCGTTGTTACAAAGAATTTTTCTTAAAAATACAGAATAAAAGGCAGTTTGTGCAAGCACAAAACCGCCTCGTTTTTCATACATCGGTACCAGACAATTTATGTCTTCACAAATTGTAAAAATTATACTACATAATCCGAGGATTTTCAACGGATATTTTTGTTTTTTTATGAATACTGCCAAAATATTACAATCTTGTGTAATCTCGGGTCATCGATGTACTGGTACTTCACCTGCGATAATCCATAGTAATCCGCCAGATTCTGCGCTGCTTTTGCAAGTTCTTTCTGGAAAATGTCATCGTGCGCCTGACTGTAGACGGATGTATCTGCGAATTTAAAAATTGTAGCACTTTTCTTCGCCCAGATAGCCTGGTTCATGGCTTCCAGTACCTTCTTGGCATCATACTGTGTGTAATACATTCCGTTTACCACGTAATAATTGCAATCCATCTTGCTGCACTCTGGCATCTGTGTATCCTTATCCAGAATATGTGTCTGAAATAACTGCGTATCATCACAACACATATAATCATAGCTGATATTTGCCTTATTACCAGAAGCCTCTGCATCTTGACCTGAATTTTGCTCTGTATCCCGGGATGTATCTTCTCCTTCTTCCTGTTGGAACACCGGATCTCCCCAAGTTGTGTCGACATAATAATAATCGCCGTTACATTTCACCAGATTCCACGCATGGTTTCCGCCTTCCGTCGTCTTTCCCGTCACATAAGTACAGAACACGCCAAGCCGTTCCAACAAATACTGCGTTGCTTTTGAATATCCAGCACATACAGATTTCTGATTGACAAATACGCTGTAGATGTTCTGATTATCCGGCGCGCTCTCATCATACTCTACTTCATCTACGATTTTTTCATATACATAGAGAATTTTGTGATAGTCATCTGCATCGGCATCCAGATCTGCCAGCCACTTCTCTGCCGCCTGCATAATCGCGGTCTGCATCTTCTGGCTTTCTTCTGCTGTGTAAAAATATTTCGGTTTCAGGACGGTATAACTTTCTGTTCCTTTATAAGTCGTAACCGTTGCTGTCCCGTCACACCAGAAGATGTCTGGCTGATCCTTCATCAGCTTCTGAAAAATCTGATTTGTCTCATCTACATCTGCGTTATGTACATAAATTTCCTCCGTGTGGTTTCTGACACCTTCCAGAATCTCCTGATAGACCTGCCTTTGTTCAGTCGGCAACTGCTGATAATAATATTTCTCCGTGTTCTCTTCTTCCGTTATGGATACTTTCTGATAAGGAATATCTTGTTTTTTATTTGAACCAAATTGTTCAAGTTCCAGGTATCCGCCCCTTTCTGCTGCTGCGGTTCCAAGAAAGAGAATGCATGTCAGAATCAGGATGATTAATTTCTTTTTTCTTCTTTTTCTATATATCCGTAAACACCTTCTTTTCATGCTCTGTTCTACGCTCCTGTTTCTGTTATTTTTAAGATGTTCCATACTTTGTGTAACAATCTATCTCTTTTATTCCCTGTATCTTCACATTTTTCTTATTTTTGCATACTCTGTCAGTAACAGAGTCTTAAAAGAGGTCCTATTTTATGAACGGAACGACTCCAACCACTCAGGATACTCCCGACAAAGGCCGTCTGCAGATTAATCTCGTATCTGACATCTCTGCCTATCCGATTCAGGGGGCTCAGATTTCCATCTACTACACGGGTGTTCCAGAAGCTCAGTTAGAACAACTTACTACCGACAGTTCCGGGCAGACCGATACGATTGATCTTGCGGCACCACCGTTAGAATACAGCCTGAATCCAGAAAATGAAGTCCAGCCATATTCCGAATATACCATGCAGATCACCGCCGAAGGCTTCGAGTCGGTCAGTATTGCCGGTGCTGAAATTCTCGCCGATGTCACTGCCATTCAGAATGTCAGCATGAAACCAATCGACACTCCCGAAGACGAGGAAACCGTATTCGTCATTCCGGCTCATACATTATATGCCACCTATCCGCCTAAGATTCCCGAAGACGAGATCCAGCCGACCTTCGAATCCGGAGAGATTGTCTTAAGCCGCGTCGTGGTCCCGGAATACATCGTAGTTCATGATGGAAGTCCACGCGACTCCACTGCCAAAAACTATTATGTGAAGTATAAGGATTATATCAAAAATGTAGCTTCCAGTGAAATCTATGCGACCTGGCCGGAGGATACCATCCGGGCAAACGTACTGGCAATCATGTCTTTTACTCTGAACCGGGTATATACAGAATTTTACCGGAACCGCGGATATGATTTTACGATCACTTCTTCAACCGCATTTGATCACAAATGGATTCCGGAACGGAATATCTATGATACGATCTCTGTGATAGTGGATGAATTGTTTGCCGATTATCTTTCCAGACCGAATGTCAAGCAGCCGATACTGACGCAGTATTGTGACGGACGGCAGGTACAATGTCCGAATTGGATGACCTTTTTGCTATAACCTATAAAGTGGATTTTTACCTATTTATAATACTATCCTACGTATATTTTACCACCATATCGTGCAGCAATCCAGCCTGATGGAATCTGCATCCAAATGTCATTACCGATCGTTCTGGATGCTCTACTCAGATTCTTTATTTTTTCATCCGACCATCCGCTTCAAAATAATATTCTTTTCCGTCGATCATTTTCTTTCCCGTAACCATGCTGCCTTCCGGATAACCAGCTTCTGCTTTTGGTCTGCAGTAATATGTCTGACCATTTACTGTAACGAATCCAGTACACATAGCTCCACGAGGCCCGCCCGTCTTTGGATTGAGATAATACCAAAATCTACCGTCAAGCAGCCATCCTTCCTGCATAGATCCTTCCGGATGTTCTGCATATACCTGCTTATTCAGGAAATACCATTTGCCATCTACTTTTCTCCATCCTTTTACCATACGGCAGTCAGATTTGAAGTAATACCAATGTCCTTTGATTTCTTTCCAGGTATCATGAACGGCATAACCTCCATTGTCAAACCAATACCAGTCTCCACCGATCTGTTCCCATCCATTTTTCGTATAACTTCCGTCTGCATGGCGATACCACCATCCAATTTTATCGGCTACCCAGCCGGCTTGTGCTGTTGTTCCGATTTCGAATGCGCCAAGAATTCCTCTTGCAAGTGTATCCAGGTTGTTATTAAATTTATTAAGATCTGCCTGGTTTGTAATAAATCCACATTCAAGCAGTCTATAACTATATCCCCTGACTGCCGCCCTGTTTACATTGGCAAGATTGCTTCTTCCAACAATTGTATTTGCTCTTCCGGGTGTAAACCCGCCAATAAAATGAGCAAGAGCTGTATCATATGCATCTGGTTTGTATCCAGATTTGATAATTACATGGCCACCTCTTGCCGAAGCACTGGCTCCATCCATATGAAGTTCAATAATCTGCCAGCTTTTCGGTATTGACAAGGTGCTAATCCCTTTGTCAGCATACCAATTTCGACTTGTGTCTCCTACTGTTACATTGCTACCACCAAGTGCAGACAGTCTCTTAGCTAACGCCCGGACTCTCTCTGCCTCCGTATACATCTTTTTGCCGATATATCCTACTGCTCCGCTGTCTCCAGCTCCGTGTCCGGCTATAATAAATAAATGTGCCATAATTACTCCTTTCTGTGCGACGTCGCACAAATCTCTAATTTGCAAATACCCAATCTTCCGCAAGCATATCTGTCTGAGACGGTGTCCACGGCACTTTATTTTTAGGCGCATAAGGATTTTCTGTCTGTAATCCAGTAGTGTTGATATATATGAACGAATGCGTCATATAATTGAATGCTTCAATAGTTGTTCTTGCTGTAACTCTGTCGTATTCTTTCACTTCTTCACTTAGTTCAGAATACGGAATCATATCCGGGTGATCTGTAACTCCCTGTTTTTTCTTTTCTTCCCACCATGCGTTATGCACTGCTTCTGCAATAGTTTCAAGATTGACTTCTGGCGAATACATTTCCAGATAGATTCCTTTACCATTCCAACCTTTACGAGCAACCTTGAAACCTCTCTTCAGATATTTGATTGCCTCTCCGAACGAGAATGTATTCTCGCCTCCGAGTTCTGGACAATTCTTTTCGTCGGCAACAATCCAATCGTCACTCGCAATATTCTTAAACGTATACTCCGGTACCTGTGTCTCTCGGATATCCATTTCTATACCATCTTTTGTATGCATGATAATTGTTTTCTTTTCTTTGGACCAATACCAATATCCGCCCCAGCTTGGCAGTTTTACTTTCAATCCACTTTCCATTAATTTAAAGGCTTCGCTAAAATACATAGGCTTTTTTCCTCCTTTTAAAAAGAGGACGATCACTCGTCCTCCGAATTCTTATCTTCCTTCTTATCTATATTAATCTGCTCTTCCACCTGCGATCTAATATGTTTAACCAGTGGTTGCAGGAAAGCCGGAATATTTACTCCCATGTCCTGTATATTTTCCAAAATTGAAATAATTTCATTACAGATTAGCCACATCGCCACCACGCATGCGATCAGGAATGTAACCGGCACCGGCTTTCCGATCGTTGTGGCTGCATATAGCAACAGTTCGTCAATTATTGCACCTACTACCACTAAAAGCCACATAGAAACTTTTTTAAAAATACCTCTTATGCTCTTATAGGAATTAATATCCTGCGACCTGTATTTGCTCGCCATCAAACCCGTAGCGTAGTCTATCAGGTTACATGTGACCAATAATATTACCGGCACCGCCAGAACACCCAGGAGAGCCGATATAAAGGCGAATACCGCCGTGAAAATTGCTTTGATATAATTTGCCTGTTCCATTTTCATATACCTCACTCTTTCTTAATTTTTTTGTATAAAAATAAGACCTTACGGTCTCGCTCTGATTTCCATATGCTTTCCTTTCTGCATATAAAAAGAGTAGAAGCCGTATTAATAAGCACGACTCTACTCTTTCATTTCTCCTAGTATACATCTGTGTATTTTCTTTTTCCCATTAATCCTATATTCTAAGCATATCACACTCCCTTTTAGACTCTGTTTTCGCCAAAGCATAAGTTCTTTCTCTATTTTTTTGCTTTTTGTTGTTCTCCCTGGTATATTTAATAAATCTGTACCATCGTAATACACTGCCATTTGTTCTGTTAAATCTGTAAAATACTGTTTTTCCCCATTTTTATTTTCAAGATATACTTTACAATTATTAACCCCACACGTTGTTTGTTTTTTATTGGTCACTAATAGTTCAAACGAGGCAATAATCCTTTTCCCTCTTATTTCAGTGTACTGACCATTTGAATATGTATGTACAAATTCTTGCGGAGCTGCATGAAAATCATTAATTTCTACTACTATTCTCCCCGTATTAAGCGAAAAACAATTTAAAATCCATCCAACAACCGTCCCTAAAACAGTGGAAATAAGCGAGATAATTACTTCTTTTGGCATTGATGTTTCTCCTTCGTATTTTTGTAAAAGACAGTGTACCACTTTTATATATAAGATTCAATCTCTTTGTCTTATCTCTGATCTCCCAGTATCAACGCCAGCTTCTTGGTTCTTAACGCATCTCCACCACCGGCAGAGACTTCCATGTAGCAGTCTGCATCGTTCTCCACGATGGTTGTTCCTGCTAATTAGTGTTCAGCGCTTCCTTGATTGCTTCCAAGTCATCCGTGGTCAATGCTGGATAATCTGCTGCAATGTCTTCAAAAGCTTCTCCATTCTTGATTCTGATACGAAACGCTCTTACCATGATTTTCATTTTTAAATTGTTTAAAGTTTTCATAGTTATCCTCCTATAATATCTGCCATCATCAGTATAATATCGTCCTCTTTAATTAACTAGCTCTTGTAATAATCCAATGTGTTTAGCGTAACCTCTAATTTATCAATCAGTTTCTGATGTCCGTCAGCATTTAGATGTAATTTGTCATTTTCCCAATACTTAGAAAATTCTGTCGGGTTTGATGGAGAGTAGAAATTAAAGCAACAATCACATATAGGCAATGAGTACATTTCAGCACATTCTTTTACGATGTTTTCTTTCATTTCCATAACGCAAAAATCTGTATTATTCCCATTATTTGGTTGCAGTATGACAATAATATCCGCAGACGGAAATGTTTTTTGTAAAGTTTCTAAACAATACTTTGTTGCTCCGTAAATTTGTCCTTTGTCAGTGCTGTATCTATCACCTATTCTGTCAATGCCTTTTTCTGTATCAATAGTAGTCCAATCATTCGCCCCACCCATGAATGTAATTAGCTTTACATCAGTAGTAGTATAGGCTTTCCCGTTTATTGTAATTGGAAATGACGCTATTAATTCATCTAATCTTGTTACGAACGATTTAATTGTGTCTTGACCTTCTCCCTCTGGTCTTGCAATCTTTGATGATGCTAAACCAACGTTTTTTTGGATAAGCCCATGTTTCTGTGCAAATGTGTCGAAATAGCTATTAAGATATGCCGTATAGCTATCGCCAAGTGTAACCATAAGTCCACCAGAATACAATTTTGTTTCATTTTCTCGTTGCAGTGGCTTATTTACTGGGTACAGATTGAGCCCATTATACGTTAAAACTCCTTGCCGTGATTGTGTGCCATCGCTCTCTTCGTAAATTTTATAATCTGCCACTTCTAGTTTTCCAGATTCACCACCACCGATTTCTATTTCATTTCCGTGACCATCAAAAAGTTTTGCCATTTATTCTACCTCCATAGATTTAAAATGGGCATGCAAATCGGTTACTTCTACATCATTTAACACTTTGTTGTACATTACTGCTGCCGCTATTGTTCCCATATTGTAAACAGTTGTTGGTTGCACTGGCGTTGACTTCCATTTTTTAAAATCGGTAATTTCATTGCCATTATACGTTTTTAGCAATGTACCATCAACATACATTTTAATTACATTTGCTGATACAGTAATCGTCAATGACATATACTCGTTTCTAGTTATATCTGGTGTAAACTCTTTTACAGTAACTTCTGTTGCAGACGTATTTATATACCTTGGGGCAAGTATGATTTTTCCAGTCGACACGTTGCTTTTTTTGGTGGAATTAAGTATATTGGGCACTTCCGTCGAATACATTGCGATTGTGAAATCTGTACCAAGGTCAACTAATTTGCTTTCATTATCTTTTTTGCGAACATCTCTAAACAAATACTGTCCAATACCGCCTTGACTTGCTGTTTTAGCAGACCCTCCAAAAGTAAAATAATTACCTGTCTCATCATCACATTTATAGACATTTCCCCAACCAGAAAGGTTATAAGATGTCATTTCTTTGTTGCGGAAATCAAAATTTGCAAGCAATCCGTCAGAAGGTAGTAGTGCACCACTGTTTTTCTTTGCAATAGCTGTTATTGTTACATTTCCCGTTACACTGTTTATTGTTATAACGCCATTGTTATATGCCGTATTTGTTATATCTACGCCGCCCATAACAACTGTTACACTGTTAATCTTGTAGTTTTTGTTCGGTACAATAGTTGTTGTATATGATTCTCCTTTTTTTACATTAAATGCAGTATTTGTGCTTGTAACGTATGTTAGATTTTGGACAATCGACCACGCATCTGTTGGCGTATTTTGGGTGCTTAATGCGTTTTCCAATGCTTCTATGTTTGCTTTTTGATTTACTGTATAGACAGCGTTCTTCAATATTGCAATTAATAAATTTTTTGCTGTATCCGGCAATCCTGTTCCACTAGTGTTGTTCCACGACTGTTTCTCTTCGTCTGTAACGGTTCTGTGCGTGGTGTCCTCCTCCAGATCGGACAGCTTTTTCGGTACGTTAATTGGATTCGCTTCCATATAGGTAGATACTGCTTCTGTTACCTTCTCCTGTGGGATTTCCGTCACATTATCCAATCTGGTTAAGATCTGTTCGATGATATCCGGATTTCTGGCCACTACCTCATCTGTAGCTTCCAGACCTTCCAGTACGGTACCTTCTGCAAGGGTGGTATTCCATTCCAGTTCCGTGCCTTTTTTGGCGCACAGGACAAACTTGACCGTCCCTTTATAGGATACCACGTCCGGACTGATCAACCAGGAAAAGGTGATATAGTCCCCATCTGCTTGCACGTCCTCGACAAGGTACGGATATTTTTTTCCATTGGCGTTTTGGTAGTTGATATACAAGTGCAAGGTTGTTAGATCGATACCATCGCCTACCACTTTCGGGCACCGGAAATGTTTCCGCTCCGTGTTGCCGTCGCTAAAAACGCCAAAAATCTTTTCCGTCTCTGGCACCGTGATTGTACGTGACTCCGGATTGACCGTAAAAATATCATTGACCGGTTCAGCTTCCGAAGCTGCTAACGCTTCTTCTAATGTCATTCCTGCCTCACCTCCACTTCGTTTGTTGTGATTCTGTACCCTTTTCTTTCTCCTACCAGATATATTTTCCATCGCTTACATCCCGTAATTTCATCTGGTACGGCACATTTGCTGTTTATGATCGGGACAGGATATTCTTTGTCGTATCTCGAAAAGACGGCCGCTTTCTTGCAACCGTCCCACTCTCTGTCGAAGTTATATGCTGCATACAGATAGCCTTTCGTACCAGCAATTAATCCGGAAAAGTCTCCGTCCTTACTTAACTTTTGTCCGTTAATCCGGAACTGCAGTATTCTCATTTTGCTCCCCTCCTGCAATCAGATCCGCCATCATTAGTACGATGTCGTCCGTAGTTACCTCGAGTGCGTCGATTCGCTCTAGCTGCGACTTTCCAACTTTATGTAATACAACTCCTAGGATTCCTGCTGTGTATTTCATGATTCCCTCAAGTTCCGTGTAATTCTCATAAGTGCCAATCGTAGATTCTCTTTCCTTGATGATCATCTTCTTGGTCTTCATGCCATCCTGAAAGATTGTCTTCAGATTCTCTTCAGTTTCTGATATTGTTTTGATCAGCAGGCTCCCGTCCGGCCGGGTGCTCGCTGACTGGACAGTCAACTCTGTTGCATCATTGAATGTAATTTTCATGGATATCACTCCTTTCAAAAAAGATACCTGATAAAGGTGTCATGTTGATAAGTTGCTAAAGTAAATTAAGCAAGTTTCACCATTTCCATGTACGAGCTTCCAGTAGTTGCCGCCGCACCTGACGCATCGGATTTTCTTATTTGCGGCGAAAGAACAGTGCCATTTTCAAGGTAGATAATTCGACTCATATTCACGTTCGCGGCAAAACCATTATACGAATACTGAGCGCCGAAAAGCACATAGTTATCATCAACGATCGTTCTATTTGCAATGACTTGTGCTTGAATACACGCTGATGCACCTTGGTTTGCGCTACCTTGTGCATACATAGTCACACAGTATAAACCTGATTGTTTTATAGTTACGGTCGCATTTGCACCAGTTGTGGTTTTGTAACAAGCATCATCAACAATTGGTTTGCTAGAGCCGATATTTTTTGGTGTTGTGGACAAGTTCCATGATTTTCCCCACTTACCGATCAATACATTATTTTTGCGATTATTTATTTTGTCATTTAATTCAGTAAGCTTGTTGGACAAATCCTTATTTGTCTGAGCAATCTCCAGCATCTTCGTTACTTCCGTAATATTAATTCCGTCAAAATGAACTTCAAATGCCGGACAATCGTCCACAAGATCACCTTCCTGTAAATTTCCTTTTGTATATTCCGGAACTGTCGGATTAGATTCTGCCGGCGTGCCCATAATCACGATCCATTCATTCTTTTCTGTATTATCCTCTTCATTTCTTGTGTACCGGTTAACAACCAGATCTATCCTCTTCATCCCCTGTGAACCATTTGTAAGTTCCACTTCATCATAAGTCCCGATTTTTACAGAAGACACATTTCCATGATGGCACATCATTCCGCTTCGGATTTTTAACGAATTGTTGGACACCAACTCTGGCTCCAAGTTTTCTCCAGATGGCAATATACAACTCCCATCACCAACGATTCCTTCAATGATCTGCCGAAACTGTTGGCTTGTAACATGGGGTCTCCCGACTCTTCCACTAACTATCTCCATTATCATTCTCTCCTTCCAATTCGTATTCTTTGGATTCAATCCTATTAGTAATACTGTAGATGATATTTTCTATTGGTTTGCTCGAATACATCCCAGTAAGATAATCCCGCCCTCCTACAACATCACCTATATCTACATCGATTCCAAGTTTTGCTATATCCATGCCAAACTTTTTTTTACTGCACAAATCCTGTAATTTCTTCGTACTCTGGCTTTCCAGTTCATCTGTCTCTGTCGATGTATTTTCATACACTTGTACAATTTCATCTAAACCTGTATAATACTGTGTTTTCTTAAAAGAACCATCCGGCCAGACGTAGAGATGAAACACGTTTCGATCCTGCAGTTCACCTTTCCCGGTCACGATCAAGTGATTTACTCCATTTCTTTTATCTTCCATCGTGTAATTAAGTCCACAATCCTTAGACAGCTCAATCTCATCAGAATAGTCCGCAATCGGTACTGCTTCGATCAAAATATATCCCGGGATTCCTTTCTCACGCTTATGCCGAATACTCAATCTATATCCAACAGATTTCAGCATCTTTGTAATTCCTTCCAGTAATGTACAATAACGATCGAACTGATAATTACTCACTGCAGCACCCGTATCTGTGCCAGACACAACATACAATCCGCCAAATTCCGGTTCTATCAGTTTCTTAAGAATTGCATTTAACTCCCCGGACACCACCCTGTAATCACTTCCGACCGGCGGCTCTATTACTTTCATTGCCATGCGTCCACGCCATGTATAGCCTTTCAGCTCTACATAATCCAGAGTTGTATCTGTCAACACATCTTCGATAATTCCGCCAAATTCCGTATCTGGCACATACACCAGATTTCCGAATATCATTTCTTCTGTCCAGTTACATCTGGCAATCTTGATGGAAAATTCCCTATCTTTGTTAGCATCAAAGGTGCAATTCGCATCTAACAGTGGATTCGTTCCTATTTCTCTGCTCCTTGTCGCCAGAATTACCATGCTGCCTCCTTCCGCTTCAGAAACACATATAAATCTATTCCGAAGTCTCCGCTCCAATTTACTGATATCAATCCGGATGGGATTTTCTTAAATACAGAATAATCATATCCATGGACATCAAACAAATTCGCCGTTGTTCCATTGGAAAGATATTTCATGATCGTCTGCTCCGAGCTGTTTATAATCAAATATTCATTCTTCTCTAACGTAGTAAGGACTTCATATGGATAACCATTCATCAATACTTTAGGATTTACGCATGGTCCGTATATGATCATTTCGAAATCGGACGGAATAATATGATCAACTTCAAATTCTGCAGTCCCTCTTTTCTCGTTCATAAAATCAAATGGAAAATCACAAGCAAAATCCAAGCCGCTATCTGCAGTTATTTCTTTTTGCGGGAAAAATCTTTTTTCCAAGACCGTGATCCAAGACAATTCCGGAGCAAGGAATGTAAGCTCTACCTCCGTATACACATATCCTTTCCATCCCGTTTTCTTGGTCTTATAAATCTGACACGGCAAGAACGTATCATTCACATATAAACGCCCGTAATTCCCTGTTTCAGCATCCACAGAGATGATTCTATACAGCGTTTCCATGTTCTTCGTGAACTCTTCTCTCTTTCCAAATACGTCCAAGGTAATTACCTTTTCATAACCATCCTCTGTCTCTTCCCATGTACTGTCAAACCAGTCCGCATCTATTGTACGAAAAGGTGCCCTGGTCAACCAGAGCACCTCTCCCTTACTGTTCTTATAATATGCCTTTATCATAATGCCGACACCGCTCCTTTCGGTAATGGCTCATCAATTCTCTTTGTTCCCAGATAGATTGGACGCTTCGCCATTTTTTCTGCAGCTCTCATCTGGATTTTTTCTAACCGGTCATAATCGATATCTTTTCCTCCATCGAATCCCGGATAATTCTTTACTCTTCCAATTGTCTTGTCTGCAGTTCTCGCCGATAATGCAAGATCTACGGACTTCTGCAATCCGGATACCGCTTTCTGCACACCCACGTTCATAGACTTGATTGGAATATTCTTCTCGAATCCAATTCCCATACCAAGAGCCATCATCTTACCTACCTGGTCGCGGAATACTCGAGATGGTGAATGAATTCCAAGAGCACTCTTTGCCGCATCTAATGCTTTGTTTGCTGCACTTTTCGCTGCTTCTACGATTGCACCGGCTGCACCGGTTAATCCACTGGCAATGCCCTTTATAATATTCATTCCAACACTGCCCCAGTTCACACTGGTAAACGCATTCTTAATCTGGCTTACCATGTTTGGAATCTTTCCGATCAATGCCGGTATTCCCTGCACTAGTCCAACAGCGAGTTTACTTATGATCTGCACTCCTGCGGTCAGAATCTTTGGAAGATTCGTTATGATAGTCGATGCAAGCTTTCCAATAATCACTGGTGCCTTTGCTGCCACCAATGGGATTGAATTTGCAATTCCACTTGCGAGGCCTTTCATTAAGTTAAGTCCCGAAGTAATTAATTGTGGAAGATTGCTTATCAATGATGTGACCAATGTCAGTATCATCTGCACTGCACATGGTATCAATTGCGGTAATTGTGCTGCCAGACTGCTCGTCAATGTGGATATAATGCTTACTCCGGCAGTAATCAATGCCGGCAGGTTCACCGTAATGGCATTAAGAATTCCCATGATCAGCGTTGCGCCCTGAGCAACCAATCCTGGTAATGCTGCAGTAATTCCATTTGCGAAATTCGTGATTACTTCCGGTCCTTTTGTCTGCACAAGCAATAACAGCTGATCAATCTGTGTGCCAAACTGGCTGTAGATCAATCCCATACCGGCTACGATAATAGCTGCTCCTGCACCAATGTTGATTAATTTAAAGAATGTCGGTGCAAAAGAGGCTACTCTTGATAAGATCGGTGTGAATGCATCCGCAATAAAACCGGCATATTCAGATATCTTTGTTCCGGCTTTTCCCAGAACTTTGGAAACCTTCGCCGAAACGGCTGACATCTTCGTGCCAAGCTCTGCAAACTTTTCTGCTACCCCCGGGAACTTTTCAGCCAGTTTTGGACCGATTTGTCCAAAAGCTCCACCGATCTTTTTAACAGTATTTGTTACAGCTCCGGTGATTTTTCCTCCCGGTCCATTCGCCCAGGACTCAGCCATAAATCCGCCAAGATCTTTCAGTCGGGGAGCTATTTTTTCTCCCAGATCCTGGAATGGAAGCGCGATGCTTTCACCGAGATATTTGAACTCGCTACTTATCTTTTTGAATGTGGCACTGGCACTCTTTGCCCCTTTAGGTACTTTACCTATAGATGTGACAACTCCGTCTATAATGCCATTAAATCCATCGGTCGCAGTTTTTACATTTTCAATCCCTTTTCCAAATATGGACAGCGCTGGAGCTGATCCGGCAATTACAACTGCCATCTTTCCAAGATTTAACAGTTGATCACTGTTCATTCCCTTTAGCTCATTGGCTAATTTGGAAATACTATCAGTAAAACCTTTTACTTGTGGAACAGCGCCGCCGATTTTCCCGGCAAGTGCGCTGACAACATCCATTCCCGTTTTTCCTAATCTCGGGATGATCTGCCCCAAATTTTCAAAGATTTTCTGCGCCGCAGTCCAAAAGGTCTCTACAAGATCGTTTGCACTTATTACTCCAGCTTCAAAGTTTTCCCAAGCTGCTTTAGCAGAATTAACGGAACCTTCAATTGTGGTTGCCGCTTCTTCTGAAGTAGCCCCAGCAATTCCCATCTGCTTTTGCACAACACTGATGGCATTTACAATATTTCCAAAGGATAAGCTACTGGCATCGACTGTAACACCAAGTTCTTTCTGGACATCAGTCATCTTTGACGCATCAGAAATGAGACGTTTCATCTCTTCCTGAGTACCGCCATACCCAAGCTTTAAGTTATCTAGCATGGTGTAATTCTGTTTCGCAAAACCCTGATAAGCATTCTGGATGTCACGCATATTCGTGCCCATCTTATTTGCGTTATCAGACATATCCACAATAGCCCGATCTGCGTAAGATGCCGCTTTCGCAGTATCTCCTCCTAGGCTCTGCAACAATGATGCTGAAAAGCTTGTCACTGTTTCCATGTAATTGTTTGCGGACATTCCCGCAGTCTTGTATGCTTTATTTGCGTTTGCTATGACCGTATTCGCACTGTCCTTGAATAGAGTCTCTACACCACCTACCTGTTGCTCCATGTTGGCAACTACACCGAGTGACGATTTTATAATCGCTGCAGCTCCGGTTCCGACTGCAGCAATTGCTCCAGTCATTGCCTTACTGACTATTGATAGTCCTGATTTGCCAAGACTACCAAGTTTACTTATACCGTCATTAAATCCCTTTTCATTTATCTTGGTATCAAAATTTAAATATCCGTCTGCCATACTATCATCCTTTCTGATAGCACGGCTCAACGGCTCACATGTGCTTTATATCTTTATTTTTATTTCTCTCTTACACTCCCGACAGTTAATATACACACCATCACATTCGGCGGTATCATCATATATCAATAATTTCTTGCCGCAATAAGGACACCGGAACCATTTTCTTTCTGTCGGGATTTTAATTACATGTTTCATCACGCAAACATATCTCCAATCTCATAATCCGTCATTTTTCTGCGCTTCTTTTTCAGCGCAACTGCATCCTGGATTTTCTTAATCCGCTTTCTCTCATTTTTATCGCTAATCGTACTGAGGTCTGTGTTCCGGTACATGATGCGCTGCTTAATCTCTGTACTATCCGGAAGTCCGATAAATAACGTCTGGAACTCCCACCAATGCATGTATGGAACCGTCTGCAGGTTGATCCCGTACACTTCCCGGAACGCACTGTAAATCCAAGTCATATCCTCGTCAAACGAATAGATCTGCTTCGGAGGCTTTGCAGGTGCCTCACTCTCTTGATTATCATCCTCCTGCTTCATTGCAAGGAAATCACCCAGCGCGTTTATCGTATCCTCTAAGTCATCCGGGATATCATCTATATACCATTGCATAAGCAAGTGGCATTTGATCTGCCAGGGCACGTCTTCATCTTCCACCAGCTTTGTAAATCGAATCCATTCCCGGAAGTCTGTCTCCACCGGATAATCTTTTCCATTTACCTTTACCGTTTCCGGAAATTTGTCAATCAGAATATTCATAGCACGCTACCTGTTACGAACTGCATTAAAATTATTCTGGTTCTTTTTCTTTCCCTGCTGTTTATTATAATTTCTTTTCTGCTGGCGGTTTCCATGCTGCTTAACGGTGTATTCGCTATACCGTTCATTCATCTTAACAGCCTCGCTATTTTCAAATGCAAGTAATGCATCTGCCGCATCAAGACACGAATTAAGGCTTGTTTTTCCACCAAACATAACCTCATGCGCACCTTCTCCGATTGCACGGTCGAAAAAGTTAAAATAACACTGGCACTGCGCACGGATGATATCCGCCGTCTTTCCGGTTTTCGGAACCTGCTTTGCTTCCTCCCGCATCAATCGCTTTACTTCTTCCAGGTCCTCCAAGAAATCAGCATCTGTAAAATCAATCTCCGCTTCGAGATCTCCAAATTTAAAAAGGCTCATCGGCTCACTCTCCTATCTTTCTTTATTCCGCAAATGTACATGTCTGCCAGTCATCTGTAGTTGTGGCAGTTCCTTTTGTAATCTTTCCGGCTGCTTTAAAGCTTCCTTTGTAGATCAGTGCATCCGTTCCATCACCTTCCGTATCCGGGATCACGCTCCAGTCACGTTTTCTTGCTGTGCAGGTATTCGGATCTTCTGTCTTAACCTCAAACAGATCCACCATTACAATGTTCACCTGTGCATCCGATCCCAGAAGTTCATCATCTGTAATCGTCGCAAGCCTTTTCAGCACCGCATCATTTGTATGTAAATCAAATTCGTAATCCATAGATGGAGCGTACCCTACCACATCTGAACGTTCACTTTCTTCATCCACATACTGCCTGCTATATTCGGTAGAATTTTTCCCATCTGACATTGATGTGAATCCCGTCATTCTGGTAAATGTCTTACCGTCACCTGTAACATCCATAAACGCAACACGCTTATGTCTGCCTACTAATCTCTTTTTATTATCTCCTGACATTTCTATACCTCCTGTTCATATATTAATCTGCAAATCATCTGATACCGCCCCAGGTCAGCCTCTGCACTAAACAAATAGCCGGACTGCAACACGTCTACTCTGGTAGCATCGTGCCCGTCCAGATCTGGGAGAATATCATTCATGTTGTTACTTTCGACCCACTCTTCAAAAGCCTGATAAAAGCCACTGTTGGCAATACCGGTTCTAGCATCACCGTCATACGCTTCTTTGCTCGTGAATGCGAATTGAAACTGTTTCAAACAGGTCCCATCTGTGTATCTCTTGTAGATAGGATCCGCTCCAATTGGGTCAATGGAATATTCCATTCCATCACCCAGATAGTCAATATTTATCTTCCGATCATCAATATCCGGATTCAGCATCACATAATCCCGGATGCTCTGAATAACCGGTTTTTTACTCTCTTGCAATCCTCTCTGCTCCTTTCAGGATTGGTTCTTTATGGCTTGCTTTCATAGTTTCAAACCATCTTGGCTTACTTTTATTTTCATAATATTGCCGGAGGGCATAAGGCGCTAAATATTCGATACTTCCAGATCCGATCACTGTTCCAAGTGTTCCTGATTTAATCAGAAATCCTGTTCGTCTTGGTGTAAGTGGATTCATATACCTCAGGCATTCTGAATCAACAAACTGTTGCGCTTTTGAAAAGCTCTCAGCCTTTCGCTGCGCAAATCCTGGTGCCCACTCTATTTTTGCCGTTACGCTTCCATTCGCATCAGCTGAAGTAAACACACTTCCGCGAGGGGTTGTAATTCGAAATTCTTTTTTCTGTGCCATTTACTCTCCTTCAATTCTCCAATGTGGCAACCCACCGAACCGGTTATCTGACCAGGACAACACTTTGCAATGTCTCAACCGTACGTCTTTCAGATCAGCTGGTCTTTCAATCTCCTGATCATACTCACCGAGCACAATTTGATCATCTGTTTGGATAGTCCAATGTTCTTCCGGATCTTTCAGTTTTTCATATTCTTCCGGTGGAAGATACTGATCCGCATTCTCCACATCGGTAGGAATACGGATCTTATATACTTCTGCACTGTTTAGTCCGGAATCACCGGCGGATGCTTTGTGGTTAACATATATATGCACATTTTCAATAACGGTTCTATGCCAGGTATCGAAATGGGTGAGTGAATCGTACTTATGGTTATAGATAGTTATCGTTGCATTCGTTAACATCATCATCCACCGCCAAACTCATTAATCCTGTATTGATCAAATACACTCCTGCGATTTCATATAACATCACATTCAATGGCTTACTCGTATCATATGACACGGAATAGCCATCATTATTTTCCGAAGTCTTTCCGTCACGCCACTCATACTTATATGCACAATCGCACATTTCACAAAGTGCTGTTTTGGCTTGTTCCGGCCAGTTGTCTTCTTTCATTCGATCAAATGTATACTGGTTAAGTCTTGCACTCATTTTTAATTCCAAGGAAATCCAGCGGTTCTCCAGAATCAGAGAACCACCAAAAGAATCCTTGTAATACTCGTATGTCACATTCATGACATCACTCCTTACTCTCCGGCTTTGTGAACATAGATTGCCACTTTCTTATTGTCCTTCGCTTCTGCAATACCAACTGTTCTGTAACCGAACTTCCATGCATCAGCTGTCTGGTTCTGCTCCGGAGTGATAATCTTCGAAACTGTATGTTTCTGATACTGAATTGCTGCGTTTTTGTCCACAATCAAGAAATCAATTGCTTTTCCTCCCGTGGTTGCAAATCCACCTGCACCCGTTTTTGTCAGCGTAACCTTGTCAAAGAATCTGCTTGCTGGTACTTCAATTACTCCCGCCCAGTCTTCCATCGCCTTCTTTGATGCCGTTGTGTCAAGGTCATCAATCATTCCTTTCAGCGTTGTCGAAATAAACAGGTAGCAAGTCTCTGTTTTAGCCTCCGCATTCTTAATTGCAGTCTTGCCCGCACGAATTGCCGCAATACCTGCTTTTCCATCAGCAATCGCTCCTGTAACAACATTGTTTCCTGATGCATATCCAGCATACTTCGCAAGTCTCCATGTATCCAATTCCGGCACTACCTGTGTACGTAAGAACTCGCCGGACAGGCGTCCAAACGCGATACCTGCAGATTCAATATTATCCATTGCATCTACAGTGAACATACGACCTCGATCATAGTCACACTTCTTTGTTTCGTAATCAAGCGTTACATCTCCTAAGGCATAGCCTGTCTGCTTATCATAATCTGCTAATCCGCTCATAGACATCTTCGGGATTAAGATTTCATTCGCATTTGCGCCCTCCTGAGCTAAATCATTCGGTCCATCCAGCACTGCTGTTAATGATGCTAACTTGTATGCCTCATCCAGAAGTGTGGAATATGTTTTTCTTAATGTAATTGCATTCGCCATATCTTTCTACCTCTTTCCTTATTTCTTTTCCGGCAGTCCCATAGCAGCGCGAATAGCTGAGACATCGTCTGCTCCTGGATCCGCTCCACCGCTAATATTGGTTCCACCTACTGCATTGTTAATTGGTTCGTTTGCTCCGAACAGATATCCGTCTGACTTCTTTACATCCTCCAAAGCCTTTTTGATATCTGCGGATTGATTCTTTGATTCTTTCAGAGCATCGATATCCAGCATGGCAATAACAGCCTTTTCGTTTCTTCCACCGGCAGTCTTGACTGCTTCTTTGATAGAATCCATGAATACACGATCTGCCTCTTTCGCTGCGTATTCATCATCTTTCGCTTTCAGATCTCCCTGAAGCTTTGTGATCTGCCCCTGCAGATCTTTTACATCGACACCTTCAAACTCCTTCAGCTTGGCATTCACATCATCCAGAGAGGCCTTATAGTTGTCTCTCTGCGAAACTGCATTGTCATACTCACTCTTGGTACGATAGTTCTCTTTCCAAGCCTTATCAAACGCTGCCTTCTTGTCTGCCGGAACCGCCAGTTCATACTCTTTCAAAATTTCATGAATATTTTCCATAGTTACATTCCTCCTGAAATATTTTATTGACCGCTCTTTCAGCGGTATGGGATATAGCCGGTTAGACCTCCGGCAGGGTAATTGTCCAGTTTATAGCCTTATGGCAGGGCATAAAAATAAGACGCATAACCCTGCGTCTCAAAGGGAGATAAGTGGATCACCTCCTAAAATTGCGTACAAAAATACCACCGGCTTTTCGACTGGTGGTAGCTACATGGATAATACTTTCATATCATTCCATAATTCCTTTAACTGTTTATCATTTATTTTATGTTTATCAAGCATTGCCTTGGCATCTGTATAGAAATTAGTCTCACCTTCTGGACACCTGCATATAAACGGCTCACCATCTCTCCACGAAATATTATATCTTTCTCCATAAAGAATAAACTCGATATCTAATCCTATCTCTATAGCTTCTGACAGCTCAGACAAGTTCTCAAATTTTGCATAATCTTTATACTCAATCATTTCAATCACCTCTTCTCGAGAATATCTTTATTGGCAATTTCATGCCCTAATTTAAGTGGATTATCGCGTTTTGCTTCACGTTTCAAGTTACCTTTTTCATCAAGATACCAGTTATGATAATGTGGTACAATCGGATGTTCTTTTGAATTTCCGTGATCCGTCATATCTATGTCCAATCTTGGTCTTCCATCATTTCCGTAATATCTACGTCTCTGCAAGGCACCATCTTTGAAATTATCAAACACACTATTCGGAGCACCTTTATACGGGATAGAATGTACTTCTCCTATTTGTTTCTTCTTCAGTGCTTGACTCTGCCATTTTACATCTATATATGCTTCACTGATAATTTTCCATTTCTCACTATCATTATATTTCATCTGGCCGAAATTAACAAGCGAACCAATATAATCTCCCAGAACTTCTTTATACCGCTTATACTGAACCACATCCTTGGATGCATTCTCAATCATTTCCCGCGGGAACAATGCATTCTGTCGTTTGCTATTTGTTGCCACCCGACCTTTCATATCCAGGTAAATACGCTCACGTTCTTCCGTAAGCTTCATTTTCCGGCAAAATCTGGAATATTCATTTAATTGTCCTTGATACTTTGCTTTATGCAACAGAATTTCATCTGGATCAGCCTTGCCTTTCTGGAGCAGTCGAACCTTTTCTCTTTGCGCCCGCATCGCCAATTCCATCTGGCGTTGCTTTTGTTTGGCTTCATACAAGGTATATTCCTTATCCCCAAAGTTCTTCGGTTCACTCTCTTCCAGATTCTTGACATCCAGCCATTCATCCGACCAGTTACGTTCGGATAGTCCAGGAAAGAATGGATAATATGTATGATAGCAGTTTACTCCAAGAAGTCCTGTAACTGTCCCCAGACCGCATACTGAATACAACTGTTCCTTGGACCAGACACGCCCTTGCCACACTGCATGAGTCGGTCGTGCACCTGCATGCCACTCCACCTCAAAATACTCCGTGCCAAGCTTCTGTGCGTTGTACTCAGATATCTTTCCGGTAATCTGACTGACTGCAGTCATGACCGCTCTCCTTGCAGCCACATCCACCCGATCGGCTCTCCCAGAAGCATAATCAATCTTCCGAAGTCCGCTGTTCGTGAGCTGTGTAACTACTCGTCTCAGGACACTGTTATAATCAAACGCGCCGGTTACGATATCATAACATGCTGCATCCAGATATCCCGAATACACTTGTGCAAGTGGTGTCAGCACCTTCCTGCCGTTTCCATAGTCCAAATAGAATCCGAGTGAATTGGTTATATTCTCCAAATCTTCACAACTCTGATCAATAATTGCTTCTGTGATCTGATTAAGCTGCTCGTTCTGATCATACGGTATATATTCTGCATTGATCTGCTCATAGACATCATTATCTCGAACATATTCCTTTTCGATTACCTTGTCGTACAGCTCAAACATCTCCGGGTAGGAAGCATTAAGCGTCTTTTTGATTTCCCGCTCAATATCCTCCGAAGAATATCCAAGAATCCGCAACCGGTTGATCTGCCAATCTGCAGTACTGGTAATCTCACCAGTTTTAACGATCCTTCGAACAATATCTTGCATGATCCGTTCTTCCAGGTCTTGATATCTGGCAGCGATCTTACTGGCCATCTTATTTTTGTAATCATCCCGCATCTTACTCCATCACCTGATTCTGTTCCGGGATCTTTGACTTTGCAGTTGCTTCGTCCTCGTTATACCATTTGTAAAGACGTTTTTTCAGCCTTGGCAGGTAAGTCTTACCGCCTTTACTCTTTAATGCTCTCTGATCCACGTGAATCGCACGTTCTCCAGAATCATATTCCCAGTCAAGACGTGCTGCCTGCACATCAGCTTTCTTTATCAATCCTTTTGCCGACTCATATATTGATACACCACATGAAGAACTATCCACCTTATTCTCAATTGGATTCTGATAATATCCAAAATCCATTTCTGTCATACCGGTATAAACAATTGGCCCAGGTTGAATATTTGCCCATTCTGCGACTGCTTCCAGGCTGCATCTCTGCCCGATATCACTTCGGCTCTGCGAATGATAACATTTATTTTCAATGGTCAGATTCCCATTTGTGAAATAATGTCTCTCTACTCTGGTGTAATAGTCATTTTCACCAATACACTTTACAACCAGAAAAGCAATATCATTTGGGACTCCGTTATCATCAAAACTAATCGGAATGAATTTATCTGCAGCAACATATTCTGTCTTGTCCGGACCAAGCGGTCGGAGAACCATTGCTCCAAGAGCAAGACCGGTCTGAAGCTTCTTATTTATGTCGGACAGGCCTTTCTGGAGAACCTTATCCATCTTGTCATTATTTAATATCTTGGCTTCCATCTCCACCAGAGCCGAATCTGCAAACTCACGGCAGATACCTTCTTCCAATTTCAAGGATTCTACTGTATCGTCACACCAGTCTGCATTTCCGGCCAGCATTCTTTTCCATTCATTGATGGCATCGATCATGGTCTGTGACAGTGCCACATCTTTGCCAATTATATTTTTTAATGTCGTGTAATTAAACATGCTCACTATCCTTCCCCATAGTCTTTTTAATCCATCAAACATTTTCCACCTCTTCTATCAGATCTCGCATATCCCGTTCAATTGTATATTCAAATGCATCCAAGCTATCAATATCGGTGCTACCATCATCCAGACGCTCATCTTTATCTTTCACGTCTTTATTCCATACCGCATCCGAAAGTGCTGTCTGCAGGGACTTGCAATCCTCTGTAATCCAGAACCTTCCAGCTCCCATCAATCGGATCGTACAGCGAATCCGATCAATGATAGATGCTTTCTTCGCTTTTCTTACAATCATCCAAGGGAATCTCTTTTCCACTGCATTTCGGATGGAATTACCGAGCACTGTCTCCGCATTATCGTAGTAAACGGATTCCACATTACAGTACTCTACATAATCGCCTTGTTTTTTGATCACACTGTATTTATCAATTACCTCTTGAACAAAATCGCAGAACAACTGATCCAGCATATTGCTGTCTATGTCTTTTTCCTGGTCTTTTGCCATGACTCGCTTAGACATAATCCCTATTACGTCTCTGTAATCATCTGTATATCCTCTGGCTACAAAAGAATGACCGGACTGATTTCCTCCGAAGTCAAGTCCGATCTCTATCGATACAATATCATTTTTCCGGAATTGTTTATGTTCCGGATTGTCTGCAGGTCCTTCCAGTACTTCACACCGGAATTTCTCCGGATTGTCTGCAAATCGTTTATAAATCGCTCCTTCTGCTCTCTTCCATAGCCCAAGAATCAGACGATCGTAATAAATTGTACCTTCATACTCTTTGCACAACTGCTCAACAAATTCCTGTGGAAGAAACGGATTATCAAAGATTGTGTATCTCTGCAAATAGATATCCAGTTCGTCATTATCCAGAAACTCTTTCAACCAGTGTGTTGGATGTTCTGGGTTACAAGCTCCATCAAAGCACGAATACGGCTTATCAAGTCGTGATTTCAACATCTGAAACACTTCTTTGTTCCATTTCGCAATCTCATCACCGTAACAATATTTGATGCTGGCTCCCTGTATCTTTGCTACCTGGCTGACTTTCTCTGCTCCCAGGCAATACACTTCTTCACCGCAGACCATTGCCATATTCCGGTTATTGATCTGCCCGATCAGTTCCTCTGTGTAAATCTCACGCATTGGCTGCAGTACGTTTCGTTCAATCGATTCCTTAGACACACCAAGGATAACATTTAGTCCCAGCTTGCCAGTCCTCTCTCGAATACGGAATGGAACCACAAAAGCTGTATCCACATAAGACTTTCCAGAACGAACTGCCCCGGATTTAATGTTCCATCTATGAGTTGCGTTCACAATATATTCATTCTGTTTCTTGCTTAATTGCATTGTCCCGCACCTCTTTTAATATCTGATCCAGACGATCAAGTGCATCATTATTCTCGTTTTCGCCTGTGATGGATTCTTTTCTCGCTTTGATCAATTCTGTTTCAGCTTTCTTGTTCTCTAAGTCTTCCTCGGCTCTGTTACTCTGTCCGGAATACTGCGCTACAAACTTCGCAGCCTGTGTATCTCCGTCTAATGCAGCCTTAATCTGAGCCATAAGAAGAGCCGATTCCAGAGTACACTCAACTCCGAGTGACTCTAAAACCGGCTTCCATTCTTTGTTATCTATTTCTGCAGTAAGCAGCAGGTTTAACGTCTTCTGGAAGTTCGCCTTCCTGCGTCTTGCTTTTCCACTTGCTTTCCCTGCTATTTTTGCTAACTCCCGGCGTTCCTCCGGAGTTCGATTGTTATTTGCGTCTCTTATGTTTTCATAGCCTGCCACTTCACCACCTTCAATTCTAGTTTATTTTTGCATTAAAAAGCACCCCGGAGGGTGCCATTTATATTTAGTAATCTTCCATAAGTTCAATAATATTTACTTAGCTATTCCCAATATGCTTGTAATCGTCGATATAGTTGCATAATATATTCCAATCATAGCTACAACAGTAGATACAACTCCTATTACTATTGCGATATTGTTTGAATGCCTATACTTCTTCTCTTCTTCCATCTTGTCATTAACCGTCTGCTTTAAATCATCTATTTTGTCGTTTTGAGAATTTAATATCTGTTCTATTTTATTTAAACGATTATCTATTTTATATTCAAATTCGGATATCTTTTTTTCTGTTCTCCTTTCGCTTTCACGAACATCTTCTCTTAACTCACTCTGATCCCTATCCACTTTTTCAATATAAGATTTCAACAGATCATCCATGTTTTTTCCTTCTTCCATACGAGTGATTTTTCTCTTTCCCAAACTCGAATTTATTCTATCCGAAATAGGAATTACACTATCCATTTTATGCACCTCCACTATTCCATATGTGAAAATACATCCATGATTTTCTTTATATCATTTGGTGTTGCCGTAAAATCAAACGTTTCTCCGTCTTTTCTAATGAATCTTATTGTTTTATCCTCTCCATATGTTTGCTTTTGTGCAATTCTATCAATTCTAGGAGCAGAGGATTCCCCCATAAATAAATTTTCAAATAACGGTGTTAAAGTAATAAAGAATGCCTCCATTTCATTTTTAAAATTTGTTACTATCTTATTTCCTTCCTCTTCTGTAAATTCTTCAATCAAATTAACTTCCTTATCTTCTTTGCACGACAGAACTTTTCTCGCATTCCATTCTATTTGATTTGATAAAGTGTATTTCCACAAAAAATCTGTTACACAATTCAAATCATACCCTAACATTTTTTCACATACTTCTGATAGTTCATCTGTACAATATGGATAGTCATTTCTCCTTTCAAATACAGACAATATCTGAAGTGCTTTGTAAAATATAAGTTTATCTTCTTTATATTTTGCAAAAAGCTCTTCACAATAATTAAACATATTATAACCGTTTTCAAATGCCATTCTAATTTCCTCCTAATAACCTAATAAACCTACTCTCATAATATCTCATTTCTCGACATTACGCAACGAAAAAGACACCCGGCATCACCAGGTGTCCTCTCTCGGTTTTATTAGGTTGTGGGGGAACTAATCATATGTCTTTTGTCTTTTCATCATGTCCAGTATAATAATAACATAGTAAAATTATTAACGTCATTAGTCTTGCAAATTTTCTTTAATTATTTGTGCTATTCGCCCCTGAGTGCAATTCAAGCATATTCCTGCATCTTTCTGCGTCATCCCATCCAAGAATACCATTTCAAATATATCCTTGGTCGTTCCATCAGGCATTGCGGCTATGTACTTCTCTACTTTCTCGTTCTCCCGGATCAGCTGATCTTTTCTCTTCTCCTTCTCATGGATCCGCATCTTCAATGCAGTTGCTGCCTTTGGCTCTTCCACTCTCACCTGCACATGCTCCTCGATGTAAGGGAAATCATCCGAACTCTTTGTAACCTTCCCCGATACAACCGGTACTGCGTCCAGTCTTTCCTGAAGCTTGGCAATGATCCCGTCCAGATTCTCAATATCCCGCTTATTTTTCTTGTATTTATTTAACAGTTCTCTGTTCATTATGCTCACGCCTTACTCTTTCCTGAATTTCTTTAATCAGCACTTCTCCATCCATGTCACTGTACATCTCAATGCCTTTACGAAAAAATAATTCACATTCAATTTTTGTATGAAGCGCATTCGTGTCCTTTGGATGTCGCCTTAACCTGATCAATGCCCGCCGGTAATCATCCGCTGCCAGCTTTACAACTGCTGCTTTTAAGTTTTCATAGCACTCGACATATTCACTCATCGCCGGTCACCTCTTTTATGTCTACTCCCATCTTCCGCAAGTAATCCTCCACCGAATAACTCTGATAAGCTGGTGTATGGAATCTCTCACTTGCCTTCGCATCATGACTTTCTTCCAACTCCTTATAGTGTTGCTGATCATCCAGCTTTACCTGTCTTCTGTCTCTTCCTCTGTTCAATCATTTCTCAGCTCCTTCGTCGTTTTGTTCATTACGCAGCCAATCAATTAATTCTCCTATACATTCGTCACAAAGATCATAGCTTTCATCTCTTAGGCCTATACCTGTGATTGTAGTAATTCCAGAAAGCACGTTGCCTTCAACACTGCCTCTTGTTTGATATCTCTCATTCTTTTCATACGTCTTCCCACATCTATCACACTGTATTACTCTACTCAACTTTTCCCTCTGCTCCTTTCTCTCCAAATCCTTGGCATATATCATTTCCAATTGTTCATCTGCACTTGCTCCTACAATGCATAAGCTCCAGGCAACAAAGAGCGTGCAGGCGATAATGATGAATATTATTATCTTCATTGTTCCTCCTTGTATGGTTCCGGCAATGGTGTCCACTGAACAACATTGGCTAAAACAGGAAAGCCCGTATTGGCATTTATCCAGTGCTCCATGTGATCAACAATTTTAAAATAAGCGAATATGCACATTCTGTCCTCAATACTGCATTCAATATCAGCTACTACAATCTGTCTATCTTTTGGTAATCTCTCACTACATGGAATCCACTTGCCGAAATCACCATTCTCCTCCCGATCTTCATGCATCGCCAGTCTATCCACCAGCTCCTGTTTCTTATTCGGGGACCAGTATCCTGTTTTCATACCACTTTTTCTTTCATGTGTTAGTCTTTCCATAGTCTATTTCTCCGCATCTTTCCTCTTCATTTGTGCACCATTATCATAATCGTCCCATGCCATTCTCTGAGAAATCATAAATCCCATCACAAAATCATCACTGATATTTTTAATAAAATCTTCATCACTTTTATGCTTTCTCATGTATCTCTGAACATTCCGCTTAGCTTCTTTTGTCTGATCCATTGTGCAAATCACTTGCAATCTACCCATCATTTAACGCTATTTCTCCACATCCTTCTTCTTCAGCCGTGCACCTTTTTTATACTTTGTACACTCTTCAATCTTACAACTCCGGCTATGTTTCATGAGATCAGCATAATCACAACTATTCACCGTCGGCCGGTTGCTCCTGAACTTACAAGTCTTACACAGGTGCCGATCAGAATTGTCTACTGGTTCCTTTTCTTTCTTCCGGAATCTCGCTGCATGATACCCGACTGTTCCGAACGGGATACCGGTCCGATCAGCAATCTCACGATTGGTATATCCTTCCCCTACCAGTTTCCGGATCTTCTCTTTCTTATCTTCGATATTGTCCGCCGGAAGATCTATCGTTTCTTCTTCCATCCTTTCCTCCGGCTTCTCTGGGGGGGGGGGTAATACTTCCCTGTGTTTCATGCACTGCCTGGATGATTTCTTCCGAATCTACCTGATCAGCTTCTGTCATCCCCTGTACAGCCTGTTCAAAATCCGGATTTATGACTGCCGGCACATCTACCAGAAAATCAAGATCTTTAAAAAGTTCCTCAAACGGAAATGTATCGTATCCTGATTTTCCATTTTTCCCAACTGAAGCTCTGTCAAGTACGATGACCTCTTTTCCCTTCCGGTAATAATCTATTGCTTTTTCAAAGTCAATTCCTGTAAACATTTATTTCGCCCCTTTCTGCAGATTCTTCAGGAATTCCACCAAGTAAGTCTCACTGTTTTCGTTATGCACATACTGTTGATCGAATGTCTTTTCTTTTCCGTAGTACTTTTTATTCTTTTCCAGCAAATGGAAATAATGACTATCTTCTACTTCACCTGAATTCCAGTAATACTTTCTCTTTGGGTATTCAGCTGTCACCAATCTACTGCCATCCTCGAAATCATATTTGTAATAATTCACATCAATGCGATCATCGTGATACCACAATCCCCAGTCTTTGTAATTTCTGAGCCATTCCTTCCGTTGATCATTATTCTTGAGTTTTGGAAGTTCTGGCTGTTTCGGTTCTTCTGGTGGATTCATCACTGTATCCAGATCGTGAATATATCCGGCCAATGCTGCAACTAATATCTTCTGTTTCCGGAGCCTGATATCATTTTGACCGAATTCTTTCTCAGCCATCTTCAGATATGTCTGAGCTTTCTGATTCTCTTCCTTGGCAATATCGATATCAGTTTTCTCAGATACTTCTTCATACAACTCCGACCTTACATCTTCTTCAGTTACAGGTTCTGCTGGGATCTTCTCTTCGATTTCCACCACTTTTTCTTCCGGAACTTCCACCTTTTCCTGTTTATGCAAGCTCTTATAATGATTCCAACACTTCGCACATTCTTTCTGTCCTTCATGCTGATCTTCACGAGCTGTTCCCCAGTTCTGCCTCGGACAGTTGCCTTGATCTGGCGGACAATCCATATTCACATTCTCAACTGCCGGCTGCTGTTTATCTTGTGCGACGTCGCACACATCATCAAGCCATCCGCACCTGCTATTGCAATTCTGGTCACATTCCAAACAACAGCTATAGTTCTCTGAACAATATGCAGCTGCTCCACATATTCCACTTCTACTTTTTCCGGTGATACATTTTTCAGGGCCATGTTTCTCTTCCGGAAGAATCTCCGGATAATCCTCCAT